>Ga0334895_1001467_pt1 | contig 23836 bp, 23 predicted proteins | sample GraSluR3_MG_7_FD_207229 | JGI IMG/M metagenome (GOLD analysis project Ga0334895, IMG submission 207229) | Sludge microbial communities from methane-producing bioreactor in Wageningen University, Netherlands - Granular Sludge_31_05-R3 | ecosystem: Engineered > Bioreactor > Anaerobic >... | reverse complement strand
GTATGGCTGCTCCAAAGCACACAGCCGGAGCAGCTTGGCACAATAACGCGACAAGACCAGGAGCGGCGGCTCGCGGTATGTGCTCTGCTACCTCTAGACACGTGGCCAGATCAAACCGGTGAGGCAATCCGTCCGGACGAGAAAGATCCATCGCGACAAAGCATTCGGCCGGAACCTCGAGGAGACCTCGATCGACCCACGGTCCATCCAGACCTAGGATCTCACTCACGCCCTCTTCAGCAAACCTTTGTAGCCACGCGCCCACCCCACACCCAACATCGACCACGCTGGCTGGCTCTACCAGAGCCATGAGCAGCGGGACCAACACCGCAGCGGAGCGCTTCGAGGCCCTGCGTTGACTGGCATAGAAGCCTGCGCCATACACGTCAGTACCCATCTGCGAGCCTCCTACCCATGCCCATGCTGCCCTTGTTCAGGAATGGCCGAAATGAGTGCGCTTCGAAACTCCCTTTGTATTGTCGGCAGGTGATGATTTCGCAACGCCACCTGTCGAGCCCTCGCAACCAGCTGGAGCGTCTCTCCCCCATTCACCAGCAGAGCCTCCAGGGTGTTCGCCAGTCGCAGCGGATCCTTGTGGTCTACAACTGCTGCCCATCCTTCCTCTCGCGCGTAGCGTGTAATGCCCGCCTTTGGGTCAGAGTAGACAACGATAGGTCTGCCGCTGAACATGAAAAGGTGCGCCTTTGACGAGACACTGAGGCGAATAGTATCCACTGTGTCGTCAAACCGCTCCGGCAGAAACAGATTACGGCCCCGCGCAGCATAGCTGCCAAGCCTTGATGGGACGGGCTGGCCTCAAATTGGATGTGGCGGAACTCATCCGCAGGGTCAGCTACGCCGCTCGGCAAACTGACGGGAAACACAGTTACGCGAACCTTGAGCCCCCTGAGGCCGAGAACCTCACAGGCCTGGTCTAGGTCGTGAAGAAGCGGCCACCGATACTGCACAAAGGCGCCGGTGGTCACAATCCAGCACTCATCTGATGCTGCCAGGCGGCGCTCGCCGGCGGCCTCGAATCGCCCAACGTCGTCGCCATGCATCAGCACATGGAACTCTTTGGCATATCGTTGACGGTACTCTTCCTGCATGTAGGGGCTAAAAGCGATCGCGACAGCGGCCTTCCCGACGAGTTGCCGCGACGTTGTCTCGACGGCCCGGCGGGCCGAGCGCCTAGCAAAACCCAGGAATCCTTTGGTGTCTAGGTAGCGTGCGCTTGGCCAGTCATCTGTGGGATAGTAAGCGATGGGTAGACCGAAGGCGTCAGCAAGCATCAGAGGTAGCCAGGTGAAAGTCAGGTTATACCCCTGAGCCAAAACGATGTCGGGCTGGAAACCGTCCACCCACTGCCCCAGACTCGTTGACAAGCGCGGGCGAAAGAGGAGCTCGTAGAGTCCGGTGTCCATCAACAGGCGCTGGCCGCAAGATCGTAGCGCTGCCGACCACCGTACCGGCACATGCGTGCCTATCCTCTCGTGGCCAGCCGTTGTAGCAGAGCCTCTCGCCTCCTTCTTCAGCCTGAAGAACAAGCGCCCCAGCCGTCGCTCCTGCGGACCGAGCTCATAGTAACGTCCAAAAAACCCCTCATCGCCATTATCACCACCGCTATAGACCTGGGCCAGGCTCTCGCGGGGCCAGTCGCCAAAGAGGTTCCGCAGCAGTAGGCCATTGTTGGCGTTATCGGCAGCGTTGACGCGGCCCATAGCGACGACTAGGACGCGGGGGTAGCTCATGACATCTCTCCCGCAAGGTCAGAGCCAGCCTGGCTCCCGCCTACGCCAGCCACAGCAGAGTGCATCTGGCGGTAGATCGCGAGCTGGTTCTGGACGATTCGCTGGCGATGGCAAATCACGACTGCGGCGTCCCGAGCGTTTCTCGAGAGACGGGACGCCAGTCGCTCGTCGGAGATGGTGCGCTCAAGTTGATAAGCACACATTGCGTCATCTCCTGGAGGGAAGAAGAGAGCAGTCTCTTCATCCCCAGCGAGATGGGCCGTACCCCCCGTATACGACACCACCGCCGGCGCCCCAAGAAACAGGGCCTCAGCTAATGCAACGCAGTAGCTCTCCACGAAAGAGGGGATTACAACCGCAGAACAATGGCAGAGTTCGCCAGCAATCTCCGGAGCCGTCAGGGGACCTAACCAGACAACATTGGCGCCTAGCTGGAGTCTCGCTATCTGTCGATCAAGCCAAGCAACGTAACCATCCCGTCGTATCCCGGGTCTCTGGTGGGCGCCGGCGATGCGCAACCGGATCTCTGGGAAGCGCGCCACCAGATGCGACATCGCTCTGATGGCGACGTGTAGGCCCTTGTATGGCGCAGGGTCGGCTGCCGAACAGAAAACGACGGCATTGCTTGGGGGCTGCCATGGCGCAGCGGAGTAGAAAGGCGCACGAAGGAGACGACTGGTATGGAAAACCTGGCAGGTATCGTTCATCGCCCTGACTTGAGCCTCGGTCCAGGTGGACTGGGTGGAGATGAAGCGATGACCCGCCACGATCTCTTCCTCAAAGACGCCCCACTTGGCGAAGCTGTTGCGCCTTTGGGGGATGGACGTCTGTCGCAGCACCTCCTTGAGCCCCACACAGGCCAGCTGTGCCGCAAGAGATAGACCGCCGGAGAAGACCTCTGCGATCGTGCGTTTGAGCCCCTGCATCTCCAGCAAAGCCGGTGCTTGCAGGAGGCCCCTGGCAGTGAGTAGGCCCCAATAACCCTCGGTGCCCCACACATGGATCAGATCGGGCGAGAACTCGTCCACAGCCTTGGCGATCTGCGCTACCGTGCCTGAAGCAGGCAACCCATCGCGGCCAGACCTACCGCGAGGCACTACCCATTGCTGAACCGGGCCACAGTCCTGACGGGTGGTCGTGGACACCGGGCCCTGAGCGATGTTGCCTAGTTGCACTTCACCGGACCGGACCAGAGCCTGCGCCATCGGCTCCAACCAGGAGCCGGTGCCAGCACCGTCACTCCGCGAATGCACCTTGTTGCTCAGCCAGAGGACTCTCAGGGGCGGCAAAGCGACACCTCACTCCTCAGCCAGACGGCGACACGGACCCGAAACGTAGTCAGGAATAGGACTGCCGTCGAGCAACGCCTGGCACAGGGCCACAAGACGCTGGGCGCCCACCCGCGGATGCCAAGTCTGCTGCATCTGTTCCCAGGCCTGCTGTCGCAGCCGGTCGCGCAAGAAGGGGTCACCGGCGAGGCACTCCAGTTGGCTGACCAAATGCCCCACGTCGCCATCGGCAAAGAGCAAGCCAGTCACGCCGTCGTCCACCAACACCCGAGCGGAGCCCGCCTCTTCGTTCGCTACCAGCAGGCAGCCTTCAGACATGGCCTCGCCTGAAACGGCCCCCCACCCCTCGTGCCGACTGCTAGTTAGCACACAGACATCAGAGTCTCTCATGAGTGAACGTACCTCCTCAAAGGGCACTGGGGGGAGGAAGCTAATGCGCGAAGTATCAATCCCGAGCCTCTGGCTCAAACGCCGCAGGTGGGCCCTCTCTGGGCCATCCCCGACGATGCGGCAGTCTCCGAACCAAGAGGCGCCTTGCACACGCTGTAGAGCACGCAGCAGAAGATCGACCCGCTTCCAGCGTAGCATTCGCCCTAGCCAGAGCAAACGCAGCGGTCGATCAGGCCGATTTGCTGGTGGACTTGGATTGACGTCAACAAGGTAACCCCAGGAGTAGATCCGGTCGCCGTATGCCCTCACCCTCCGGAGATCCTCGGGAGCAGCGTGCCCTATAGCAAGAGCGTGTACGTTACCAACCTGTGCACGACGCCGAAAGCGAAGAATCCCACCCGCATAGCGCGGATTGAGCATACGTAGCGAGTGCCAGCGCTTTTTCAGCAGGCGCTCGCCCATGACGAGGGTCAGCCTGCCCGCTTGTACCCGCTCCTTGATGGGGCCATAGCCCATAGCCGCCACATCGGCATTGAGGCATAGCCGAACGAGGCTCTGACGCTCTGCCTCATTGGTCGGAGGACCGACTACCCACCTGGGCCTGTTGACGCGATCCTGCCAACCCAACCGAAGTCGCTCATCACGAATTGGTTCCATGACTACGAAGTGAAACCGATCCCCTAGCAACCGTGCCAGCTCGAAAGCTACCGGAAATTGATGGTGAGACCAAATGCTAGTGGTGTAGACAAGCCCCAACCCGCTCATACCCCCGCATGCTCCTTGAGTGCCATACCGCGAATCGCTGCCCGAGCAGACACCGATCGTCTCCGGGAACTACTCTGCCTTGCAGATTCGCTCGGCAACAGAGTGCCCGTCGCTCGGGCGCATTCTGCAAACACATAGCTCAGGGCAAACAACCTATCGAAATGGTGGGGCACCCACCCACTTCCCGTCAGGATATTGTACGCAACAAAAAGACCCAAGCATGTGGCCACAGCGGGCAACTGCGACCTTGAGCGCGTCTCCTTCCGCCTGAGAGACTGCAACAGTCTCACTCCTGTGAATCCCATAGTCCATAGGTAGAGAGCCGCAGGGATCAGTCCATACTCCCACCATATGGCCATGGGGGCAACTACATCATGATAGCCTCCAATGAGACGAGACCAGTCGTTGTAGCTGGGATTTCCAAGCAGCGAGAACTGACTAGTGAGTATGCCCCAGTAGCGCCCGTTGTTGGCTAACCGCGTGGCCAGACTGGCGTCCTGAAAATGCGCGAACCGGAACTCCCAGAGAGACCATACTGCTGGGAAGATCGTTGGTATCATCATTCCTAGCCCAATCAGGCCAAGCAAGACTGCAATAAGCACCGAGCGCCGTCTCCAGGAGCCGCCGCCCAATAGCACCATAACAGCTAGAGCCGCCCCTGATCCGATGGCAATCGTCGAGAACCGGGACAATGTAAAAAACACGGATCCTAGTATCCCGAGGACGCCAAGTAGCGCCATCAATCGGATAAGAACCGCAATCAAGCGCTTTTGCTTGTAAGATTGCACTAGCAGGTGCACTGCCACAAAGAAGCCCACGTGTCCAAGGCTGTAAACGCCCGGAAGTGTCATGCGAAGGGACTCTATCGGCAGTTGATAGGCCCGGAAGCCATAGGGATCTGTGACACGATAAGCGCTCAATTTAGAATAGAGAGATATGTCCCCGCGGACAAACGCGTAGATGGTGACCCAACCAGCAAGCCCCAGAATCACCATAAAACCCCATCGAAGAATATTCATCTCCCGTGGATTTAAACGCAGTAAGGCAGAAAATAGAGGAGCCCAAAGCCATATACGCCATAGTCCAGCCATCCACGAGTAGACGGAAGTGTGCAGGAACCACATCACCAGGGGAAGCAGCGCGGTGATGATCCAAAGGGGCACCTCAACCGCCCGGTCGACCGCGAACCTACGTGGACGCCTGAGAAGGACCAAGATGGCGACAACAAGGGCTAGGTTGTCGGCTCTCAAGGGGGTGCCAACTGTCCTTCCGAAGACTCCCAGGTCAATGAACAGATTAGAAAATCCTGTATATGCAAGCAAGAAAACTAGCAAACCGCTTAGAGGATAGAAAAATGCCAGCACACATGTTAGAACCATTACTAGAAGAGCAAGCATCTAAACTCCTGCCATACCTGCAATCGAAAAGTAGTGGAGCTCTATCTACCTTCTACCTGCTCGTCGATAGCCCAGGCCAGAAGAGAGCTGAGCCGCCGAGCGACAGTCTCCAGGCTGTACTCCTGCTCGTATCTGGCACGCGAGGCCCCTCGCATCCGTGCCAGTTCCGTGGGCCGGGTCGCCAGTCTCGCCAGGTACCGCGCATACGCGGCCGGGTTCTGGCCATCGCTGACAAGGAAGCCGGTCTGTCCGTGGTCAATCAGCTCCGGTATGCCTCCCACCGCGCTGGCCACCGCTGGCAACCCAAACGCATAGCCCTCAGGGATAACATTGGGCGAGAAGTCAGCCCGGGAAGGAAGCAGCAGCACGTCGGCGCCCATGAGCTCTGCTCTGAAACGGCACCACTCTGCCGCCTTATCCTTGGACAGTCGCGGTACGCAGCGCAGTCCGTCCGCTCCTGCCAGAGACTGCGGAGGCTCCATACCGATAGTCACCAGGGATGCGCGGGTGCCTAGCGCTTGCAGCGCCTTAACAGCCTCCCAGGCGACGTCAGCGCCTTTGCGAGCCCAATCACCCCCGATCAGGACAGAGGTAAGCTCACCCGCCTTGGGGCTTCTTGCCAAGGCCTCTGCCCGGGTCGGCGTGTCGAGTAACATGGCGCCTGGGGGCAGGACGCGCAGCTGACTCGGAGAGACGCTGTAGTACCGCGCGGCTGCTTGCGAAGCCCAGGCTGACCAAAATACTGTCAAAGCGGACTGCTGCAGTGACCGCAACTCGGCTCTATGACCCTCCCACCGGCTCAAAGGGTCCAGGCCGGTATGCCAATCGTAGAAATCAACAGAGCTTGCAAAGCTGCCATCGATCCAGTTCACTACCGGCAGATGGGTCGCCAGATATGCGGTGTGCAAGGTGCTCATGGATAGGATCACGTCGGCCTCGACCCTGCCAAGCTGCTGCTGCAGCGCTCTGGCACACCTCTTAAGGAGGCTTGGGTTACGCTCCGGCCGGTAGCGCAAGCCTAGCACACGCGCTCCGCGGCACCAACCCCGCTGCCACAGGCGCAGGCTGCACTCCGGGAGCTCAATGGGTATGACCGTATCTCCCGCACGGCGCAGTGCTTCACATATCAGCCGATCACGCGAAGCTCTGGCGGCTTGCGAGAACCGCTCTTGCGGAAGCATGGCAATACGCATCTCGGTCACTCCTCGTCGAAGGCCACGGAAAGAGCACGCGACACCGCCCTTCGGTCAAACTCACGACCAAAGGCCGCGGCGGCACCAGAGTATAGAGCGTGGTCTCGTGTCATGATGCTGAACTGGCGCTCGAAATCCTCCTCGGAGCGATGGCGATATGTCAGGCCGATGCCCCTTCGCTGAACCATGGAAGCAAGGTAGCCTATATCGGGTACCAGCACAGGTAGGCCGTATGCCGTAGCTTGGACCAGGCTGCCGCTGTTGCCGTAAAATTCGCGATAGGGAAGAGCCACAAACTGGGCCGACGAGAACAAAAGGTCCACGAAGGAATTCTCGGGAAAGAATGGGATCTCGACCTCGAACACTCGGTCCTCGTCCAGCAGCTGTTGCTTTAGTTCGGATACCGGGTGCAAGAACCGGTTGTCTGGAGACGGTCGACCACAACCAACAAACACCGTGTCGGGTCTCTTAGCCACGATTTGCAGTAGTACGTCGTAACCGCGCCGCGCCTGCCAGCTTCCAAAGTACAAGACGATCTGCCTCCCACCCTGACGATCAAGAAAGGCCCGAAAGGATGTAGATAGCCGCTCGACAAGCTCAACAGGTGCAGCCTGATCAAGACCCCAAGCGCGGTAGAGATCGGGCAAATAGTGGTAGCGAGGGTCTGCAATGGACGAGACGAGATCGGGATTGGTTGCCAGCGCAACATCGAGTCCAAGGCTGTCCCACACACCCACACGAAAGAACGCTTCCTCTCGGCGCGCCCACCGCTTCGTGAGGACCCAGCGATGAGGACGCTTCCACAGAGGGCCATGCCTGAAATCTCGTGGGTAGATGTGATGGCCACCGATGAACGTGCCAGCACGCCGGAGACCTTGGGAGCGTCGCTCGGTTCCCAGCCCATGAAGTGATCGTCGGATTTCGTCCCCGGTCGGCAGGAGAGTCCACGCGGGAGCCAGCCGCGACTCGAGGCTGAGGAGCGTCTCAACCCACCGACGCCACTGAAGATGCGAACCCGTCGTATCACCAAGATCGTGCACCTCGATGCCCGGGTACTTGGCCAGAGCCCCAATAACGGGCGTATCAACTGCAGGCGTTCCGTTGGCATCGCGTCCCGCAGCTAACGTTGCTTGATAGCCTCGATCACGAAACCAAAGCGCGTAAACGCAGCAGTGATTCTGTCGATGGCCGTCAATCCACGGACAGAAAATGAGCACGTGCCGGTCAGGCATGTGTGGCCTTTCTTGTGCATCGATAGTCGCAATCGCCTGTGCACACGCTACTGCTCTACGCCGGCGGAGAGGGGCGGACGCTCGCCCACAAAGATGAGATCAGCCTGCCTTATCTCACCCGTCTGAGGGCTCACGTCTTGGCTCAAGGCGCCACGAAAGGCAAAGCCCAGATGCCGAAGCAGATCGTACAGCTCCTCGAACGACAGAGCGCCCTCGTAAAGCTGGCGAAACGATACTTCGACAATAATCACGGATGTCCGCCTGAAGAACTCTGGGCCGCCAGTAACTACACATGCCTCGCCTCCCTGAACGTCAAGCTTAACCAAGGCTCGCTGGTCAGATCCTAATGCTAGGAGGCTATCTAGCCTTCTCGTTTGCACAGTATCTACGCCAGAGACCCTAGTACCTGGATAGGTATGGGTGTGGGAGGCAGTCATCGGCATCAGACTGGAGGCGTCACGATGCGAGCTATCGGCGACATACAGTGGAGAGCGCCCATCAACGTCCGCTAGAGCAACATTGTGGGCAAAGACTCGGCGCAATGAAGAGAGATTACGTGCCAGTTGCTCATAGCTACCGGCGAGCGGTTCGAACGCGTGGAGCTCTGCACGCGGGAACAAATGGTGCAGCACTAGACTGTGAGCTCCTCTGGCTGCACCAACGTCGAGGATCATGTCGAAATCCATGGCTAGCAGCCAGCGTCTGTTGTAGAGCCGGTACACGTTGTACTCGAGGCCACACCGTTCTACAGCCCGCCGCCGCATGAACTGCAGCGGGTGCTGGGCTGCCCTGAGCCAATATGCCAGTTTGTGCATAGAAAGTCACTCATCCTCAACAGAACGGTACGCTAGAGCAAGACCACCGTAGCGCCTAGCTTCGTCTTGGACCACCGGTCCCCTGAGGTTGGTGCTGCATGGATAGTCCGTCCGCATGCCAAAACGCTCTTGCGCGGCATGCTGTTTGTGCTCAGGGATTCTCATATCTCCTAGCTTGTGTCTCAGTTTCGACCGGCTTCAGAGTGCCAAGGGAGAATCGGCGCGGCCACGCCAGGCCTCTTGCCAGCGCTCAGCGTATTCCAGAAAGGCGATACACCGTGGCCAAGGATCGCTCCAAAAGTCACCACGTCATCCACATGAACGATCCACCGCAGATTGTGCAGTGAGATGCGGGGACTGATTCCGTATGTTCCTGCATTGAGCAAGCCTGCAGGAAGCTCGCATTCGAGGCAGTTATGACCTTCGCGCAGAGGGGGCCAGTCCTTCTCGTATCCGTCGTTGTGGTAGCTACGCGCCACGATGCCGTGCGGGCTGGTGAGATCGAAGCCGATGCAGAGCGCCGGATCGAGGCGGGCAAGGTCAAACTCGAGCACAACGCGGATCGGCTGGTTCGTGAGGAACTCGGATCTGGGTGCCCGATTGGAGTCCAGAACCCGAACGGCCCTCAAGCGGACGAGTGCATCCCCCGGAGCAGCGCACGCGTCCGGCCAGACAGCCTCGCTCGAAGCTTGTGACGGCCCGCTCATGTACTGCGACACGACCTCTTCGGCCCCTCCATCGGCCTCTACATGACCTTCTTTCAGCATTATGGCCCGCTGGCACAGCGCGGTGACCGCCCCCATGTTGTGGCTGACGAATAGCACCGTGCGACCACCCTGCGCGACGTCCTTCATCTTTCCTAGACAGCGACGTTGGAACTCTGCATCGCCAACAGCTAGCACCTCATCTACCAGCATGATCTCAGGTTCCAGATGGGCAGCCACAGCAAACGCCAAGCGCACCTGCATGCCGCTGGAGTAGCGCTTGACGGGGGTATCCAGGAACTGCTCCACGCCGGAGAACTCCACAATCTCGTCGAACTTGTGCTCGATCTCCTCGCGGCGCATGCCCAAGATGGCGCCGTTGAGGTAGACGTTCTCGCGGCCGGTCAGCTCGGGATGAAAGCCGGTGCCCACCTCCAGCAGGCTGCTCACGCGGCCGTGCAGATCCACGCGGCCGGTGGTGGGCTCGGTGATGCGGGAGAGGATCTTGAGCAGGGTGGACTTGCCGGCGCCGTTGCGTCCGATGATACCGACGACTTCGCCGCGCTGCACCTCAAAGGAGACATCCTTGAGCGCCCAGATGGTATCGCTGGAACGTGAGGACGTTTCCACGTTGGAACGTTGGATCGCCTGCTTGGCGCGGCGGATGGGCGCGGTGATCGAGTCCATCACCTGCTCGGTGAAGCGGTTGTAGCGCTCCTGCTTGGCGCCGATGCGGTACTGCTTGCCCAGGTTTTCGACGCGAATAGCTAAATCGCTCATGAACTACACCACATCTGCAAAGGTTCTTTCCATACGTCGGAAGTAATAGGCCCCGCTGATGAGTAGTGCCAACGCCGCTCCGACCGAGACCGCCGTCAGCGAGCCGGGGCCGGTTTCCGTGCCCAGTAGCGCCCAGCGGAACCCCTCGATCACGCCGGACATGGGGTTGAGGCCGTAAAGCGCCCGCCACTGCTCCGGCACGATGCTGGAGGGGTAGGTGACCGGCGAGGCGAACATCCAGAACTGGACCAGGAACGGCACGGCATAGCGGACGTCCCGGTACTGGACGTTCATGGCCGAGAGCCAGAGTCCCACGCCCAATGCTGTCACCAGCGCCAGCAGCAGGAAGGCCGGCAGCCAGAGCACGTTCCAGGTGGGCGCGATGCCGTAGAACGCCATCATGCCGAGCAAGACGACAAAAGCGATGGCGAAATCGATGGCCGGCGGGATCACCGAGGCCAGCGGGATCACCAGCCGGGGAAAGTAGACCTTGGTGAGCAGGTTGGCGCTGCCGACCAGCGAGTTGGACGAGTTGGTCATCGCGTTGGCAAAGTAGGTCCAGGGCAGCAAGGCGGCGTAGGAAAAGATGGGATAGGGCACGCCGTCGGACGGAATCTGGGCCAGGCGGCCAAAGAACAGGCTGAACACCACCATGGAAAAGAACGGCTGGATGATGGCCCAGGCGGCGCCCAGGATGGTCTGCTTGTAGCGGACCGAGATATCGCGCCAGGCCAGGAAAAAGAGCAGGTCGCGGTACTCCCAGAGCTCGCGCAGCTTGAGGCCGATCCAACCACGGGAGGGCTCGATGATGATGGTGGCGATGGGGGGCGCGTCGGCGCGCTCGAAGGCGTCACCGGTGGCGCCTTCGGAAGCCTGGGTGTGCTTGGTCGGCTGGACGCTCATGCGCTATGCACCTGCTCCTTAATCCACTGGTAGGTGGACTCCAGACCTTGTCGCAACGGCTGGCTCGGAGCCCAACCAAGCTGCTCGCGAATCAGCCGGTTGTCCGAGTTGCGTCCTCGGACACCTAGCGGCCCAGGGATGTGCTTGATGGTCTGCTCCTTGCCGGCTATGTTCATGATCAGCTCGGCCAGGCCGTTGATGGTGATCATCTCCTCGGAGCCGATGTTCACCGGACCTACGAAACCCGAATCCATCAGCCGTCGCACCCCTTCGAGGCACTCGTCGATATAGAGGAAAGACCGGGTCTGCTTGCCGTCTCCCCACATCTCGATCTCTCCGCCGTCTGGCGTCTCGGCGACCTTGCGGCAGAAAGCCGCCGGCGCCTTCTCCCGGCCGCCAGCCCAGGTACCGTAAGGCCCAAAGATATTGTGAAAGCGTGCGATGCGCACCTGGAGCCCGTGGTTACGATGGTAGGCTAGGTACATGCGCTCGCTAAAAAGCTTTTCCCAGCCGTACTCGCTATCAGGCGCGGCAGGATAGGCCGAGTCCTCCGAGCACTTGGGGTTGTCGGGGTCCATCTGATTGTAGGCAGGGTAGATGCAAGCGGACGATGAGTAAAAGAGCTTGCCTACCCCCACCTTGGTTGCGAGGTCCACGATGTTGAGGTTGATGGTGGCCGAGTTGTGCATGACCTCAGAGTCGTGCTCGCCGGTGAAAATGTAGCCGGCACCCCCCATGTCAGCAGCGAGCTGATACACTTCGTCAAAAGCCTGGTCAAGTACCTGGCGGCATAGTTGCTGGTCACGCAAATCGCCGACAATGAACTCGTCGGCGTCGGTGGCGCGGAACTCGTGTTCCTTAATGTCCACGCCGCGCACCCAATAGCCCTCGCGCTTGAGCTTGGTAACGAGATGACCGCCGATGAACCCACCGGCGCCGCAGACAAGAGCTCTACGCATGGTGCTCAAGCCTTTCCAGTGTGTGATGTGATGCTCGTTTCACGATCTCCCAATCCCTTCGGGGGCATTAAAATGAGCGACGACGAAGGTAGCTCCCCGCCTACGCCCCACCTATCGGCCTCTCCACCCACGCCAACGCCTCCCGCGCCAGATCGAGGGCCTCGCGCGCCTCCTCCGCGCCCGGCAGCGCCTCGGGCAGAGGCCCGACGAGGGCGTCGGGGTAGCGGGCGGCAGTATAGTAGGTATCCAGGGTGGCGGCCAGGTCGGCTGGTGCCTGGCGACGGAGCTGGGCCGGCAGGCGCTGCAGCAGCTCGACCAGCGAATGGGTGCGCGGCGATGCGCGGCCGGTCTGGTGGACGACCAGGGCCTTGAGGGCCTTCTCAGCGCACTGCTGGGCGTGAAAGCAGGTCTGGGCGTAGATGCCCTCCCGCCAGGTGAGCTCGGCGGTGCGCAGGTCCTCGGCGGCCATATAGAGCCAGCGGCGCTCAAGGTCGCTCATAGACCACTCTGCCCTTGGCCATGACCTCGTCCTGAAAGAAGGGCCGCTCGGCCAGGAGCTGCTCGAACTCGTCCGGCGTATAGACAAAGAGATCGGTGGCCACGTGGGGATCCAGGTGGCGGCGCATCTCCTGCATGCGCTTCCAGAAGGGCAGCTCGGTCTCCTGGATGACGATCAGGTCGATATCGGAGGCCTCGCAGAGGTCGTCCTCGGTATCGGCCGCCAGCGAGCCGAACAGGATGATGCGCTGGCAGCGCGGGTCTTCGGCCAGCTTGGCGACGTAGCCGTCCAACTCCGTTTGGAGGTCTTGACGGCGGGTCATGCATCGGCTCCTGGTGCGAACGTGTCGGGTGGGCGATCCGCTTGGGCCAGCCCCCCCCGGCTATCGACCACCCGATCGCGTGCCAGCTCGCTCACACACCCCCAGTCTACCTGCTGATGCGCCGTATGCACAAACACACAATCGGTGGCGGCCACGATGTAGGAGATGTCGGGGGCCTTGGTTTTGTTGAGCGGCGTGGGCACGCAGATCAGGGCAGCGTCACAGGCATCAAGGGCGTCCCAGTCGGTGGTGGAGGTCAGGCGGCCGGCCTGGACCAGGGGGGGCAAGTCGGCGGAGGGGACGTCGTCGATGTAGGAGCGGCCGGCGTTGGTAGCTTCGCACTTGGCTGGATCGATACCGATGCCGGTGACGGGTAAGCCGCCGCGGGCGAGCTCGACGGCCAGCGGCAGGCCGACGTAGCCCAGGCCGATGACGGCCACGCGAGCGGTGCGGCCCTCGATTTTGCCGAGCAGGTCGTCGTGATGGGGCATGGGGAGCCTCTGGGTTGTCGCTGGTTGTGGGCCCAAGATGGCGGCGCGTCCAAACAACAGTAGATCAGTATAGTTCGATGTCAAGGGTGTGGACGCACGCTGGAAGGCACGCACCGTACACCACAGCCATCATAGTCCAGGGAGAGTGGTGCGTCAAGGTCCAACCGGCCTGTCGGGCGTCAAGCTTCTGTAAAAAGCGCAACAGTGGGTTCGGTCTCCTGTCGACGCGACCGACGCCCTCAGGTAATTAGCAGAGCTATGCAGTGTAGATCGTTGGTCCTTGAGCGCGTTCTTCTGTAGCTCCGCTTTACCACCTCTTGCGCCAGCTGCATATGGACCGACGTCGTCTTCATGCTCGCATGCCCCAGCGGCTGGGTTGCAGGCGCGACACGGTCACTGTGTGTCTTCCGCTTTCGGCCAATCTCCGCGCCGGCGCAGCTATGGGGTTGCCAAAGTCTCGTCGCGCTCGATGATGCGCTCCACCGGCAGCCTCAGCCCGCGGGCTGAGGCCCGGGTCAAGCCACCCTTGCTGCTCTTGTTTCGTGGGACGCCTGGCGGAGTGGCTGTCTGACAGCTTGCCTGTCACGAAGGTTGGCCGTGAAGCCGGCGTGAAGACCAGCCGATGGTAGCAGCAGTCTGCTTGCCGGAATCCGCTGGCCTGATGCGCGCAGCTGGCGCGTTCCTATGAGCCGTCTCTAGCGGCGTCGAGTAGCTGTTTGGCTTTCATGTTCGCCTCGTAGGCTCGATCCAGCGTATCAGTGTCACAGCGTCCTTCCCAGCCAAGACGCACAGCATGGTCGATATGATCACAGGCCTTCAGCATTAGCTGGTGGGCTTCCGCCAACTCGGCGGGTGGCGGAGTGATATCGAGGATCCCTCGCACAGAGGACACTCGCGCACCAACACGCGCGAGTGTGTCCACTGCTGAGGCAAGCCATTTGTCCGTCGGTCTGGCGGGATAGTTGCGAAACATCTCCAGCGAGTTCAGGCAGCTGAAAAGGGCTTCGTTCTGTGGCCTAGCGATTGCCGCATAGGAAGTGATCGCTGTAGAAGGTCCGGAGGCCGTTTCAGTTGCCTTTGGCGCTATGGATAGCTCTTGCGTCGGTTCGGGCAGGGCGACAGGAGCCTCCACAGTTATGGTGACGGGGCGAGCCACCTCGACTGTCATTGGTACCTGTACTGTTTGTGGGACGACGATCGTCACGGGTACCTCGACCGTCTGCCAGGTGATCACGGTGATCGGAACCTCCACCGTGTATGGCGCCAGCACGGTGATGGGTCTCTCAATAGCTGCATGGGTGGGGACCTGGGCAACGCACCCAGCGAGCGCGAGGAGCAAGAGCGTGAGCATCGCGTGGAGCAAGATATCGTTTCGCTGCATAGCGCCCCCTCGGAGATAATCCTACCATGCATGGCCCTCAGCGTCCAGGCTGCCGGCAGCTGGGTGGCAATTGCCGGCGCACGCTCAGTCCCCATCGAGGCGTGATCGCTGCCACCGTCTTGTACCGTCGCCGTCGACAAGGTAGTCGCCGCACGGCGTCTGGGTCGTCTGCCCGGGCCTTGGTCTGGGTCACTCCTCCCCAGCGATGGTCACCACCAGTCGCTGTGGCGGTGGTTCCCCCAGCGCCCACTTCTGGACGTAGAGCGTGCCGATCCGTGGTGGCTGGCCGGACTCTGCCACCTCGGCGTAGCGCACCGTGTTCTTGGTCTCGCGCTCGATCTCAAAGTGTAGCGTTACGTTCTCCATGTTGACTCCTCTCATGCTTCCCTCTCCGTCCTGGCCGCCCAGGCCGACACGCGGTACCAGCGATCGAGCTGCTCATCGCTGAGCTTCGGCGCCAACTGCCGCCACTCGGCCACGGCTCGCTCGCCCCACCAGCCCGCGTTCTGGCCGATCCGCACCACCACCTCGATCAGCCACTCTCGTCGGCCGACGCCCGGCTCGTACGCGGCGCCGCAGGTGGCGCAGTGGACCAGCTCATCGTCGGGCTCCAGCCAGGCCAGGCAGTCCAGGCGCCGCTCGCCACAGGACGGACAGGCGAAACCCGGGATAACCAACTCGACCCCGTCCGCGTCCACCGAGCCGCTGCCGTCCATGCTGCCCCCCACCTTTATGTCAACTTTGATGCGCCTCGAAGCGAACATAGCAGAGGCGGGGGCGGGGAGACATAGGCCGGCGTCCGCGGAGCCAGCCGAATCGCACGGCTCTCAGCACTGCGCCCCCTCCAAGTTGACCGTAACTAGTGCACTGTTGCTCTCAATTCGGAAGGGGGCGCACACAATATTTTCCGTAACCAGCCGACCTCACCCCGCTGGGTCGGCCCGCTCGACCTCCTTCATTTCCAGCCAGTTCCTGCCCACCTTGACGTCTACCGTGAGGGGCACGTCCAGGGGATAGACCTGTTCCATCTCTTGTGCCACCAGGGCGGTGACCTGCTTCAGCTCGTCCTCGGGCACCTCGAGCAGCAGCTCGTCGTGGACCTGCAGCACCATGCGCGCCTGGAGGCCCTCGGCTCGTAGGCGCTCGTGGACCCGCACCATGGCCAGCTTGATCAGATCCGCCGCGCTGCCCTGGATGGGCGTGTTGAGGGCCTGCCGCTCGGCCTCCGAGCGCGCCCCCCAGTTGTCACTGTTGATGGCGGGGAGAGGGCGCTGGCGACCCAGCAGCGTCTCGGCGCCGCCATGCTCGCGCGCCCGTCGGATCAGCTCCTCTCGGAAGGCCTGCACCCCGACGAAACGCTGGAAATAGGCCTGCATGAAAGCCTCGGCCTCACTCTCGCTCAGCCCGCGACGCTGCGCCAGGCCACGGGCGATCATGCCGTACATGAGGCCGAAGTTGACCGCCTTGGCCAGCTGGCGCTGCTCCTCGGTCACCTCCTCCAGGGGGGCGCCGAACACCGCCGCCGCCGTGGTGACGTGAACGTCCTCGCCGCGGTGGAAGGCGGCGCACAGCTCCGGGTCTTTCGAGAGATGGGCCAGGACGCGCATCTCGACCTGGGAGTAGTCGACGGCCAGCAGCGCGTGACCCTCAGGGGCCACGAAGGCGGCCCGCACGCGCTGCCCGGCCTCGGAGCGGGTAGGAACGTTCTGCAGGTTGGGCTTGCTGGAGGACATGCGGCCGGTGCGCGCGCCGCACTGGTTGAACGACGTGTGGATCCGCCCGGTCTCGGAGTTGACAAGGCCGGGCAGGGCGTCGGCGTAGGTGCTCTTCAGCTTGCTCAGCTCGCGTTGCTCCAGGATGCGCCCCACGATGGGGTGCGCATCCCGCAGCTTTTCCAGGACCTCGCCTTTGGTGGAGGGCGCGCCGCTTCGCGTGCGCTCCAGCACTGGCAGGCCCAGTTCGTCGAACAGCAGAGCCGTGAGTTGCTGGGAGGAGTTCAGGTTGATCTCATGGCCCGCCAGCTCGCGGATCTCCTGCTCGAGCTGCCCCAGGCGCGCGCCCAGGTCCTGGGAGAGATCGGCCAGGCGTTCGCGATCCACGGCCATGCCGCGCCGCTCCATAGCGGCCAGCACCGTCACGAGTGGCATCTCCACCTCGGTGAAGAGCCGCCACTGGTCGCGCTGGCGCAGCTCGGGCTCGAACGCGTCGGCCAGGCGCAACGTTAGGTCGGCGTCGGCGCAGGCGTAGGGGGCGGCCTTGGCGATCGGTACTTGGGCCATGGTACGGCCGTCGCCGATGAGATCTTCGATGGGCGTCATCGCCACCTTCAGCCGTGCCCTGGCCAGCTCCTTGAGGCCGGCCTTGCCCTCGGGCGCCAGCAGCTGCGCTGCGATCATGGTGTCAAAGAGCGGCCCGGCCACCGACAGGCCGCGACGCGCCAGCACGTTCAGATCGTACTTCCCGTGATGCATCACCACGGTCCGCTTCGCATCGCCCAGAAGCGGCGTCAGGGCCTCGCGCACCGCCTCCAGCGTCAGTTGCTGGCCCTGGTCATGCCCTACCGGCAGATACCACGCCCGCCCCGGCGCGTCGGATAGCGAGATGCCCACCAGCGCCGCCGAATGCGGGTCGGTACCGGTGGTCTCGGTGTCCACCGCTAGCCGGGACGCGTCGTGCAGATCGGCGAGCATGGCGTCCAAGGCCGCGGGGCTATCCACCACGCGGTAATCGGGAGAGCTCTCGGGTGAGTACTGCACTAGTGCATCGCCTGCGGAGGGGGGATGCGCACAGTTTTCTGGCGGCGACGGGTCGTCGGGCGGGGGAGCTGACGAGCATGGCTCGCCTCCTGAGGGGGGCGACGCATCACGTCCTCCCACTGGCGGGTCGTCATCATCGGGTTCTTCATCCAGCAGCTCCTCGGGGACGGGCAGCACCCGCCGTTCGTCGGCCAGCGGATCGCCGGGGACGATGCGGGCGGGACGGCCCCTCTGCCATTCCAGGTTTTGCAGGTAACCCTGCTCGGTCGCCACCTTGACGCGGCGGCCGACACTGGTGCGGTCCAGTCCGAGCTCATCGGCCAGCATGCGGATCGAGATAGGCTGGGGGGTGTCGTATTTGTTCACGTTCTGCTCGTACAGGCGCGTCGCCACCTCGACCGTCTCCCGCATGATCGGGCTCACCGTCGCCTCGACGCCCTCGTTCACCGACTCCGCCACCAAGTGGTGCACCGCGGCGTAGTCCTGCAGGATGGCCACGATGCGGCCCTGGGCGTCCCGCGGGCGGCTGCGCTGATGCAGCAGCGCGTGGGTCCTCACCAGGTTGAGCACGGCGCCAAAGTCGCGGCGCAGGCGCACCGCCCGCGCGTCCGACCTTCGCGCGATCTCCGGCGCAAAGGGGATCACCACCTCGCGGCCCCCACCCCGCTCCAGCCAGCGCTGGAGCGCGAGCCAGGGCGCCAGGTCGGGCTGGGTCGTCATGTCTCCGGCGGCCTCACAGGCCAGGGCCTCGAGGATTCCCGCCGTCTGGTCGGGCGTATCGGTCAGCGTCAGGGAGAACATGCGCGTCTCGTTCTCCCCGTCGAGGGACGGCAAGGTGGTCGTGGTGATCAGCCCGGTCGGCCCTTGCCGATCGATGTGCCGCGACATGTGGCCCATGGGGGTGGAGTCGACCGTCGAGTAGCGGATACGCCCCTCGGAGAGGAGGGAGCGTACGAGATAGGCCAGAGTCTCGGACGACGCCAGGGCGTGCGCCTCGTAGAGCACGATGAAGCGGTGAGCGACGGGCTGATCATCGTAGATCAACGCGCGCTCTGACATGCTCGTGAAATCCAGGTAGGACGATGGCGGAAAGACCTTGATTACGATCACCACGCAGAAGCTCTTGCCCGCGCTGGAGGGGCCCTTGATGACGACGCTGATGGGCTTGGCGAGTAGGCGGCTAGTCAGCGCCAGGTACAGCAGCTTGGCCGCACAGCGTTCCTTCACTAAGCCCAGGGCGTCCAACAGAGTGTCGAACTCGCCCAAGATATCGTCGGCGTCGGCCAGGGGCAGGGCGGCTTGGAGGGCCTCCTGCGCCTGCTGCTGACGGCGCTGCTCCTGCAGACGGACATAGGGCTGCGCCTCGCCCATCAGGCGTGCCATGAGGGCGGGCACGTCCTCGTCCCGCACATGGGCCTCGGAGACGTCCTTGCAGCCCGCGGGCGCGGTGATGACCCGCGCCTCGGGCAGCGACTCGCCCACCTTGGCAACGAAGGTCTCCCCGCCCTGATCGGGCTCCTGCCAGAGATAGACGGTGAGCCCGTCCAGCTGCTCGGCCCACTCGGCCTGCCAGGTGGTGGCGCCCGGAACCCCCAGGGCGGGCAGGTCGTGGTACCAGAGGGTCTGCGCGTCGCTCTCGCCCTCCACCACGATGACGTAGCCCATCTCTTTCGTGCGCTCCAATCGCCACAGCCCGTACAGGTGGACCTTGCTGCCCCGTCGCCAGCGGAAGCGGCGGTCGCCGGACATGCCCAGGCGGTACCGCACAGCGACCTCCTCGTGATGGGCGTCGTAGTAGGGGATGACCAGAGTCGTGCGTCCATGGATGCGACGCTCACACAGGCCCAGCTCGCCTAGGAACGCGGCCGGCAGCCGCTTGGCCTCCCCGTAGATGGCGAGCGAAAAACGTGTGTCACCCCCCTCCAAATCGCGTGCACTACTGCAATACCTCTCCGGGAGCCCGAGGTGCTTGGCCAGCTCGCGCAGGCCACCTCCAGTGCCGCAAGAGAAGCATTTGAAGCCACGCGCCGACACCTTGAAGCTGCCTGTATGCTTGTCCTCGTGGAAGGGGCACAGCGCCCAGTACCCGCCCTTGGCGTCGGGCCACTTATGGTCGGGTCAGTCCCCGCGCTCGAGCTTCGCGACGATGGCCGCTAGCAGGACGTTGTCGCCTTGATCAGCGCCGCCGTCCGTGATACGATCCCGCTGAGGATCGGTGGGGGGTTCCATCCCTGGTCCTTGGCCCGTCGGTTGCCGCCGACGGGTTTCTTCTTGTGTGGCGTTCGTGTTAACCTCTTCTTCCGGTTCAGCCGTTGTACCCAACTGCTCTGCCGTCTTCTTGACGCTCATCATGCCCTCCTATGCATTGCTTGGAGGCGAACTAGCTCGCCTCACAAAAAACTGGCATCGAACCGTATGTGGCTCGATACCAGTATCGTACAATCTGAGGCATGACGCTGTCTTTGTCGTAATGACGCGCCCTTATTGCGTTTTATGATCCGTGCTGCGGAAGCGGTGGGGAATGGAGACACCGTCTACCTGTTCGATCCCTGCCTGTCCGAAGGCCCCCAGATAGCGGCTGATGGTAGCGGCGCTGCGCTTGACCTTGCCGTACTTGCGGATGGCGTCGGGCCCCCACTGGTCAAGCTGGTTACGAGACCACTTATCGTGCGCGATGGGTATCGCCGCCAGGATCTTCCTGGCCGTCTGCACGCTATAGGTCTTGTGGTACCGCTTCATCGTGGCGACATCTTCAATCCGCGATTCAATGGTCGGCGTCTCGTCTGGCCCCTCGGCTTTTCCAGAGGTCGCCTGCAGCTGCAAGACACTGCAGGTGTCCCCTGCGTAGGCGGCCTCTCCCATGATCTGCTTTGCGAACTCGAGCAGCAACGACGAGGCAGCGTCTCTGTTCGAGGGCGGCATCTCAACCAGCGCGAACTCTACGAGGACGCCCGACGGACTCTCGTAGGCCTGCATGTACCCGCACCACATATCAGGCTGTCCGTCCGGGGCGAGTCGCGCAATCCGCCATGCGCCCCGGCTCGTTGGCGTGACGTCCTCCACCCATTCGACCTCGTTAGGCGGAACCCCGCGAGGATCCCAGTCGGCGTCGGAATACAGGTGGAACCGTTGCTGGCGCTCCTCGCGGACGGTGAGTAGTTGGCCCTCCGCAACGGCCAGGCCTTCTCGGTGACGATCAGCGAGCCGCTGCATCAAGCCGCGGAACTGATCCAGCGTGCCGGGATACTTGACGCGCTTCACCACGGTTGGGGGCATCACTCGCTCCTTTCCTCGCTCCACTCGTGGCAGGGTTCTGGTCCCTGCCCCCTGTGTGGCGCCGAAAGCCGTCGTGCCGGGAAACGAAAAGCGCGCAGCACTAGCTGCGCCCTTACTCTAGCGATGGTGTAGATCACGTCAACCGTGGCGCGCGGCGGGGTCTGCATCGCTGCTGATGAGGCAGGGGTTCGGGGGCGGCGCGGTCAGGGGTCGGTGCGGGCGTCACCCCGGGCCACGTTTGGCCAATTTCGGCTACCCCAGAGTGTAGTCGAGGTATAGCTAGCACTGCAGGGGAGATGGCCAGGCCGGCGACCTGGACGTCACGTCCCGCGTATGGTCCACGCCAGTGCCGCGTCTCCCGCCTGGCGAGGGCGACCCTCACACCTGGGTGATGTCGACGCCGCCGATGTGGATCTCATGCACCTCTTCGGCCTCACGTGGCTCACGCGGCCGCCAGAGCACGTGACCGAGGTCATCGGTCAGCTTGATGACCCAGCCCGCCTTGCGAGCCGCCAGCTTGCGCTCCAGCGCTCGCAGCTTCTGCTTGACGCTCATGATTCCCCCATCTTCTCTTCTAGCGCCGCCACCCGCTCAGCCAGGGTGACCAGCTCGGCCAGTCTCAGCCCGCTATCCAGGACGGCCCGGGCGGCACTGACGCGAGCGCCATCCGAGGCGCCCTCATCGCGCATGGTCTGGCACAGGACGTCCATGGCGGCGCCCATCTCGGTGGCCAGGCGGCGACTCACGTGCCCCAGCACAGCCGTCTGACGCTCGGCCAGAGCTCCGCTCACTGCGGGATCCTGCAGGTAGCGCCAGGCGGTCCGCTCGCCGATCTTGGCCGCTGCAGCCGCATCGCGCACCGTTGGGCAAGACACCAAAGCGGACACGAAGCGCCGTTGGCGCGGATTCAGCTCCCGATGTGTGCCACTCTGGGCCACGGTGTGCCCTCCCGACGTCGTTTCTGCTGCCGTTCGATGCGGTCTGCGTCTTGCCTCCAGTCTATCTCCATCTCCGCTCTCTAGACACTCGTCGTCTGGTGCCTACCCCTCGTCGGCCAGGAAGCGAGCCGCGGCGGGCCTCGAGCCCCCACAGGCCTCCCGTGCCGCCCTGCGCCAGCGCGGGTGAAAGCGGCCCAGGCCGTAGGCATAGCCCAGCAGCTCGGCGGCGTCCTCGTCCAGCTCGACCCAGCCCCCTGGGCGCTCATCGACGACCCAGGCGCTGCCGTGACTCCACCTGATCCCGCCGCGGTCAGGGGCGCGCTCGCTCACCTCTACCCTCCAGGCGATGACGCGCCGCGGCCAGACGTAGGGCCAGTGATCCAGCGCGCACATGGCCCACCAGCCGGAGGCGGGAACCACACCGCGAAACGCCGCTTGTATCTTAGTCATGCATCCCTCCCATAGCTGCCATCTTACCGAGCACGACACAGAGGTGACAATGCTGCCGCCATCGCCCCTTGAGAGCAGGCCGCCCAGCCCGCCGCCCTTCTGGAGAATCATTGTCCAGCTGTCATCATCTCTTCTACCCGCTGACAGGATGACGATGACACCTTGTGGGGGAGCGCCCCGCGGTCTACCAAGCCGCGGCAGGGTAGTGATGACACCTTTGGCTACGCGGCGCGAATCCCGCCCCGAGAGCACGGAGCCCCGCTTCAAGGTGCTCAATGCTCCCACAGCCCGCCCCCCCACGCAAAGGTGCCCAATGCTGCCGCCAGCGCCCCCTGCGGGACCGCATCGCCGCCTCCTGCCCCACGCCGCCAGCCGACCGCCTCCGCACGCAAGGTACCCAATGCTGTCGCCGTCCCCCTACATACCCAAAATGAGCCCGCTCGTTCGCCAGGTGATTGTAGTGTTTGCAGTGTGTATACTTTCATGCGAGAAAACTGTAACTGACTCATATAGTTTCTCAGTTTCAGTATAAGGTGGAACCGAGGCAGCATTGTCTATCTTGCTCTCATCGGTCGGCCGCCCTGTCCTCCCCTGCGCGAATGAGCGCCAGCGTCTCCTCGTCTAGCCACCCTGGACGCGTCAGGCGGATGGTGCGCCAAAATCGTTGACGCAGAGGAGTCTCCTCGGTGCCTGCATCGACGGTAAACGAAGCGCTCTCCGCGTCCCTGAAGCCGATCCGTCTCAGCCACGCGGCCAGCGTGCTCTTGTCGACGGCTGACTTGGCCGCGCGCTCCAGGTTGACCATTCTCAGCAGTTCCCGCGGCAGGACCAGGACGGCGCCGTCCGACACCACGAAGGCCCAGCGTGGGGTCACCCCGAAGTGCCGTTCACGGTAGCCGGGGTCAGCTGCCATTATGCCCAGGACCTCCTGCAGGTCCTCGACGATCTGCGGACGTTCCATCAACTCAGCCAGGATCTCCTGGCGCAGCTCCTCCTCCTCGCCCGGGTCAGCCACAATCTCGTGCAGCGTGAGCAGCGCCCGCACGATGTCCCTGAATCCTCGCCGCGCGGCGTCGGACAGGACGTATCCCGCTGGGATGATCGCAGCGCTGAACCTCGTCGCCGCCTCCAGCGTCCGCGCATCACCTAGCTCGATCTCGGTGCCGCCATCGAGCTCCAGGATGAAGGTCGCGTTGTGCGTGCCCAGCTGGATCAGCCGCTCCACGCGGAACGGCAGGAGGCCCAGCGCCGATAGATCGGCGCTATCGCCCTCCTTCGCCATCCCGCGAATCGCCGCGATGCTCACCCCCCTGGTAGGATCCTGGCCGTGCTTCCGGCGGTGAGCCTTCACCAGGGCGAGGATCTCGTCCACGTCCCAGCCTAGGCGCAACGCCTGGTTGACCAGCTCCCGATCCGCCCGGACTCGCGAGAGCCGGGCAAAGTCCCCCGAGAGCAGCCACAGCCGCGACCGCGGCCGCGATCCCGTCCCCGTGATGAAGTCGTCGAGACGTAGGGGGTCCAGGTCGCCCACACCGGCGAAGGTCT
>Ga0334895_1001457_pt1 | contig 23969 bp, 21 predicted proteins | sample GraSluR3_MG_7_FD_207229 | JGI IMG/M metagenome (GOLD analysis project Ga0334895, IMG submission 207229) | Sludge microbial communities from methane-producing bioreactor in Wageningen University, Netherlands - Granular Sludge_31_05-R3 | ecosystem: Engineered > Bioreactor > Anaerobic >... | reverse complement strand
ACAAGGTGATCCTTGATACTCTGTATCTGAACAGGCACAGAATAAACCGCGTTGATATTTTCTTCGTTGAATATCTCCTTGCCTCCCGCGGCAAAGATATTGCCTTCTTTCAAAAAAATAAATTTGTTTGCAAGTCTCAATGCCAAATTCAAATCATGAATGGTCACCACTGCAGAAATACCGCTATCTTTCACCACCTTTTTTATGGTATCAATCACTTCCAATTGATTTTTTAGATCCAAACTGCTTGTAGGTTCATCAAACATAAGAAGCTCTGGTTTTTGTGCCAAGGCTCTAGCGATGACCACTTTTTGGTATTCTCCTCCGCTGAGCTCATCTGTATATCTCATGGCATAATCCTTTAATCCCATCATTTCTAGGGTCTGATCCACCATCTCATAGTCTGCTTCCGTTGCTTCCCATCTAATATAGGGTTTTCTTCCCAAAAGAACCGCATCAAACACAGTCGTTCTGGTCATTGGGTTGTATTGAGAAACATAACCAACTTTTTGAGCCAGATGGTTGGCCGTCATTTTTTTTACTTCCTGGTCACTAACCACAACTGTTCCTTCCTGGGGTTTGAGAATTTTTGTCAAGCACTTCAGCAAGGTGGATTTTCCCGCTCCGTTTGTCCCCAAAACAGCCAAACATTCTCCTTTTTCCAAAGAAAAAGACACGTCATGCAAGACTTGATTGCTTGGATAATGAAAGGTTAACCCTTCGACATTTAAAATCATCTACTTCCCCTCCTAATGAGTAAATACAGAAATAACGGCGCTCCTAAAAATGAGGTGATAGCTCCCACTGGCATCATCACTGGCGCAATGAGGGTTCTAGCAATGGTGTCCGATAGCAAGAGAATGAAGGCTCCCATTATAGCCGACATAGGAATCAGATATCGATGATCTCCGTCAATCATTCTCTTGACTATTTGAGGTGCAATCAAGCCAACAAACCCGATGATTCCCATGAAAGATACTGTGACAGCTGTCATCAACGACGCTACCAACATGCCTTCCAGCCTTATTTTTTCTACATTCACACCTAAGTTTTTTGCCGAATCCTCTCCTATATTCAACGCGTTGTAGTCCCATCTTCTGAAGTAGAAGTAACCGATACCTAGTCCAACGACCACCGCCATAATCGCTACTTCTTGCCACATGACCCTACCTAGATCTCCAAATGACCAAAACACTGCTGCCGCCACTTGAATATCGTCAGCGAAATATTGAATGAGCATCGTTCCCGCTGTAAACAAAGATCCTAGTGCTACGCCAGATAATATGATGGATTCTGGACTAAATCCTCTCATACCTGCCAACGTCAATATGATCAACATAGCCGCCAAGGCACTAATTAAAGCTGTCACCGTCACTCCATAGGGGTTGTTGATGGCAACGGCACTGGCGCTGCTGCTATGGGTGCTCCCTGCTCCAAACAGGATGATGGCTATGTTGGCGCCAAAAGCAGCAGCATTTGTGATTCCCAATGTTGTAGGAGATGCCATGGGATTTCTTAGATTGCTTTGCATCACACAGCCCGCGGTGGCTAATCCTGCCCCCGCTATCAATGCGCCTAGAATTCTTGGCAAACGCATTTGCCACACCACCGCATGAGTCATAATGGTTCCTTTGCCCATCAAAGCTCTAACGATTTCTGAAAATGTCAGCTCAGCAGATCCTGCTTGAATTCCGTAAACACTAAGTACCAAAGTAGCGATGATCATCAATAGCATGATTTTCTTCTTTTGTTTTGTGTAGTGATGATATTGTTGGATCGTGTGGTTGTTTGAGTGTGTCTTGTTTTCCAACTTATCGACTCCTATTCTAGGCCCAACCTCTCGAGTAGGTTGGAGCACAGTCCATGCATACTTTTTTTCCGTCATTCAATCTAATTTTGTGTTCTGGTGCCGGTTCTTGACATGCCTCACAAACAATGGTTGTAAATATTTTCGCTTTTACCGGCAGTTCGTAATGTGGCTTTTTAACTTGAAACACTTCATCCATTGGCGCTTCCAATATAAAGGCTTGTCTCTGCTCTCTTGTCATTTCTTCTTTTGCCGGTCTTAAGACAATACGAAGGGATTCACCTGTTCTTCTACTGAAGAAGGTGAATGCCATTTTCCCAGTATCTCGATAAATCAGGTTCCCTTTTCCCAAGGTACATCCCGTCATATACTGAATAGCATCTACACCACAAGCCTCATTCTCTGTGACACAGACCAGTTCTTCATCAGGCGCAAAAGTTAGGTCCATTTTTTCTTTGGCGATCTCACACGCCCGAAATCCTATGGCCAATCCTGGACAAGCATGCCCATGGAAGGTCACACATTCTTCCCATAACGCTTTATTCATTTTGTCCTCCAATCATTTATTTGATGTAAACGTTCAAAAAAGCTGAATAAATGTCTTTTTAGACAATTATTCAGCTTCAGCTTCTTTATTAAGGATTCTTCCAATGCCTAGGCTTCTTGCCTTCGGCAAAATCTATAGAAACATTTCGATAAACTCCGGGTCCATGTTGTAGAAAGACTGTAAGTGTTCGCATAAAGATGCTTTCACTTTTTTAAAGTCTCTTTCGTAAAGCCCTTCAATAATATCTTCATGATTCTTGATTTGATACACACTATCTTCAATACTCGTGTATTTAGATATTTGTATCAAATGGATTTTCATATATAAGTTGATTTGGTTCTGCACCAGCATTTCATTCTTGCCTATTTCTGCTATTTTAATGTGGAACTTTGAGTCGTATACGATTCTTTCGTATATATTACCGCTTCTTGCGTGTTGTTCACATTCTTGCGCCAAATGACGCAACTCATTAAACTCAGCATTTGAACCATTCAAAATAGCTAAGTTGCAAGACAAAATATCTTGGGCAAGCCTTAACTGACCAATTTGCTTGATGTCATTCTGATCATAAACAGCTACCTCTGAATACCTACCAGGGTAGCTTCTTACCAACCCCTCTTCATTCAATCGTCGAAGGGCTTCTCTTACAGGTGTTCGACTTCCTTGTATGTGTTCGGAAATCCTTTCTTCTGGTATCCTCTCTCCAGGCTTCAGTTGCAACCGAAGAATCATTTCTCTGATTGTTTCGTATGCCCGTTCACTTAAATTGCTTTTAAGCACCTTCACCCTCTCCATCCTGTCACCTCATTTATCTAGTTATTCATTATATAACAGGTCATAACCTAAATCAAACGGATTTATTCTTGTGCCTGTCTTATTCATCTTCATTCTTATCTTTAGTGTATTTATCTACGGCTTCTAAAAAACTGCTCTTCTTTTCCTGAATGCCCATATGTTTTTTTATGCGATCTAGTTCTTCAAGAATAATTCTAGTATTCATCCAACCTGCGATAGACCCAATAACAGCAAATAAGAATATGATGATTATGATCCATTCAAACATGATGGCCACCTTCCTTTTATGAATTTGTGTAGAAGAAGAGATTTTTTTGTTCTAAAGGTTGCCATCCTTTTGAAAAGGATGGCAACTTTTACTCAATTAATAGGCTGCCAGTCTTTTGTAATTGTCTAATCTTTCCATGGCATCTTCTGCTGCTTTTTTGAACAACTCTTTGGCTGTGTCAGGATACTGCTTCAACAAAGATGCGTATCTCACTTCACTTAATAAATACTCTTGAAAATCAGCTGTGGGTTCTTTCGAATCTAGGACAAATGGATTTTCTCCTTTAGATTTCAAGGTTGGGTTGTAACGGTACAAGGCCCAATAGCCTGATTCCACTGCTCTTTTTGATTGATTTTGAGCTTTTCCCATTCCGCCCTTTATTCCGTGACTGACACATGGTGCATAAGCGATTATCAGAGAAGGCCCTGGGTATGCCTCGGCTTCCATAATAGCTTTAAGGGTTTGATTATGATTCGCTCCCATCGAGATTTGGGCTACATACACGTAACCATAACTCATGGCCATCATTCCCAAGTCTTTCTTTTTAGTGTCTTTTCCTGATGCTGCAAATTTGGCAATAGCAGCGGTTGGTGTTGCTTTGGAAGATTGTCCTCCTGTATTGGAGTAAACTTCTGTGTCAAACACCAATACATTGATGTCTTCACCCGATGCCAATACATGATCTAATCCACCATATCCAATATCATAAGCCCATCCATCTCCGCCAAAAATCCAGTTGGATTGTTTCACCAAGTAGTCTTTGAGCCTATATATTTCATTATACTTGTCTAGCCCATGTTTCTCAATGGCATTTGTCAACTTATCTGCACGATCTCTTGTGTTCTGCGTAACGTCAAAGTTGTCCAACCATTCTGTCATAGCCTCTTTTATTTCCGTTTCCGTTTCTTTCTCTAGCGATTCCTTAACTTTTGATGCTAGCATTTTTCTCATGGTTTGGGCACCCAACATTAGGCCGAAACCATATTCTGCATTATCTTCAAACAGCGAGAATCCCCAAGCTGGTCCGTGTCCTTTGCTGTTTTTTGTATAAGAAATAGATGGCGCAGAGCCTCCCCATACAGTGGAACAACCTGCTGAATTGGAAAGGACCATTCTGTCTCCGTAAAGCTGTGTGACCAGTTTTGCATAAGGCGTTTCGCCACAACCTGCACAAGCACCGGAAAATTCAAGCAAAGGTTTTTTGAATTGGCTGCTTTTCACTGTGATTTTGTTCTTAGCTGACTCAACCGTTTCAAAATCTTTTATGTACTCCCATGCTTTCACAGAACCTTCTTTTACTTCTGAAAGCGGTTCCATAACCAATGCTTTTTTCTTTGCCGGACATACATCCACACAATTGCCACAACCTGTGCAATCAAGCGGAGAGAAACCCATATAATATTGCTTTCCATCAAATCCGATAGCTTTTTTAGTTTCAAGCGCTACGGGTGCTTCATCCACCTGGTTCTGATCTAACAACATTGGCCTTAATACAGCGTGTGGACAAACGAAGGAACACTGGTTGCACTGAATACAATTGTCTACCTGCCAAACCGGCACATCAATGGCAATGCCTCTCTTTTCATATTGAGTGACTCCTGTTGGATAGGTTCCATCTTCTGCGCCATTAAATGCGCTTACAGGAAGAGCATCTCCTTTTTGACGGTTCATCGGTATCATGATGTTTTTAATAAACTCTGGTAAGCCATTCGTGTCTTCAGCCACTTCTTTTTCGGCACTAGACCAATTCTCCGGAATTTCTATTTTTACCAGATATTTCTGACCCGCTTCAATGGCTTTATGGTTCATATCCACCACTTCTTGTCCTTTATTGCCATAACTGTCCACTACTGCTTCTTTCAGCAACTTAATGGCTTCTTCCACCGGCATAACTTTTGACAGACTAAAGAAGGCTGATTGCATAATCATATTGATTCGATTGCCCAATCCAAGGTTTTTCGCAATTTCTACAGCGTTGATGGTATAGAAATCCACATGTTTCTTAGCCAATATGGCTTTCATGGCATTCGGTATTTCCTTTTCCAATTGATCAGGCGTCCAAATGCAATTCAATAAGAAAGTGCCGCCTTCCTTAATGTCATCCAACAAATCATATTGTTGCAGGTAGGCTTGATTGTGGCAAGCAACAAAGTCTGCCATTGTAATAGCATACGGTGCCATAATTGGCTTTTCGCCAAATCTCAAATGGGATATGGTCAAACCGCCTGATTTTTTGGAATCATAGGCAAAATAAGCTTGCGCATTCAAATTCGTGTGATCACCGATGATTTTGACAGCGGATTTATTGGCGCTTACGGTTCCGTCCGATCCCAGTCCCCAGAATTTGCAAGAAATCGTACCTTCTGGCGTAGGGTTGAATGCTTCTTCGCATGCTGGCAATGACTTGAAAGTAACATCGTCTGTAATTCCTACTGTAAAACCGTTTCTTGGTGTGTCTAATGCCAGATTATCAAACACCTCTTTCACATTCATGGGCGTGAATTCTTTTGAGCCAAGTCCGTATCTACCGCCTACCACCAAAGGCGCTTTTTCTTGACCATAATATGCATTTCTCACATCTAAATATAGTGGTTCCCCTTCTGCTCCAGGTTCTTTTGTTCTATCCAAAACAGCGATTCTTTTTACCGTCTTTGGCAACTCATTTAGCATGTGCTTGCTTGAGAACGGACGGTATAAATGAACTTCTAACAAGCCATAATTATTTCCTTGTTTATTCAAGTACTCAATGGTTTCCCTTATTACGTCACAACCAGAACCCATAGCAACGATGACATTCTCTGCATGTTGTGAGCCATAATAGTTGAATAGCTTATAGTCTCTGCCTGTCAATTCATTAATGTCATCCATGTATTTCTGAACAACCTCAGGAATTTCATCATAGAATTTATTGATGGATTCTCGAGTTTGGAAAAAGATATCAGGGTTTTGAGTCGTCCCTCTCAGAACTGGATGGTTGGGATGTAATGATCGTTCACGAAACTGCATGATGGCTTCTTTATCCACCAAGTTATCCAAATCATTATAATCAAGCAAATCTATCTTTTGCATTTCATGGGAGGTTCTAAATCCATCGAAAAAATGCAGGACAGGTATGCGAGACTTTATGGCTGATAAATGGGCCACCGCGCCAAGATCCATACATTGTTGGACGCTACTTGATGCCAACAGTGTAAAGCCTGTTTGTCTTGTAGACATCACATCTTGATGATCTCCAAATATGCTCAAAGCGTTTGAGGCTAATGATCTTGCACTTACGTGAAATACGCTTGGCAGTAATTCTCCAGCGATTTTGTACATGTTTGGAATCATTAACAATAGTCCTTGCGATGCTGTATAAGTCGTAGATAATGCGCCTGATTGAAGAGAGCCATGCAACGTTCCAGCTGCTCCTCCTTCTGATTGCATTTCCTTTACAACCACCGGTTGTCCAAATATGTTCTTTTTTCCTTCCGCAGCCCACTCGTCGACAGATTCTGCCATAGGTGAAGAGGGAGTAATAGGATAAATAACAGAAACATCTGTAAATGCGTATGATGCATAAGCTGCTGCTGTATTCCCATCCATTGTTGCTTTTTTGAGATTGTTCATTTGGTACCTTCCTTTCTCCGCGTTGTATTAAACGACATTCTTGTATTCAATTATGTATTATTGTATACAATTAAGCGCAGTATGTCAATATATGTCGCTGATTTTCGTTAAAGAAATGTCACTTCGGTTTTGCCTTCGCTTTTAATTGCGACACAGCCTTTTTGCCTGTTTCCTGACCCGTCAAATACCACAACAAAATCGGTCAACCAGATTTCTATCTGCTTGATGAACTTTTCCGGTTCTTTTTTGACCTCTTGCTCATGGATACTAAGGTAATCGTTGATTCTATCAGCTTGTTTTAGGTTTCCTTTCAGAGCAATTCCAGGGCCTCCTGGACGAGTAATCAGATAAAGATTAGCTGTCAATCTTTCAATTGTCTTATCTGACGATGCTATTTGTTCGAACGGATCTCCAATGACACCTCCGGTAGAAGTTTCTACTCCTTGTACCTTGATAGATGCCCCTACCACAACAATCTCTTTCCTCGCTCTTTCTTTAAGCCCTTCTCCAAGGAGATAATCCACTAAAAAGGCATCCTTTACCGATCCTATCCTAAAATCCTTCATGCTCTGGTAGTTCTTTTTTACAAGATCTTTCATTCCAGCTATACAAAAGCCTCCAATGGCTAAAGGATAACCTTCGACTGTTTGCATATGCATGAGAAATGCTTCAATCTTGTCAGTCCTCATCATCATAGTTGATTCTCAAATCCATTATAAAGACTATACTTTTTTTTCACAGCCTCAGCCATACTTGCATTGATTCTTTTCAAGTCCACACCTATTTCTTTAAAGGTTTCTACAAACGCTGACATAGCAGCTTCCGCTTCCGCAAAAGGTCCTGGTATATTTATCACTAGGGTTTTGCCTGCTCTTCCAGCTATCAGTTTGCTCCACAAATGACCATTTTTTCCATATAGTTCCGTCACAACTTTGTCATCCAAGATGCCTTCCAGTGCTGAATGGGTAAAATCTTTTCCAAGCGTTTTGCTGTATCGATGTCCTCCACCGGATCCTCCAATCAGAATAATGAGATCAAACTCTTCTGCAAGGTATTGCTGAATTTTTTGTTCTATGTTTGCTTCATCATCCACAGTTGGACGGCATCTTTCGACATGACAATCACCATTGAGCTTCAATATAAAGGACATGACCATCGGACTGTCTGTATCAAGTACAATCCCTTCTTTGATTTCATCTCCCGTTGGAATGATTACCGCTTTATTGACCAACTTTTTGCCACCTTTCACCTTTGCATCTATTCTCTATATAGTCAGGGATTTTCTCTATGTCAAATGATTGGATTTTTTCAACAGACGCCATTTTTGTGACATCTGATGCTGTAATGCCTTCTGCCATTGATATGGCTTTAATCACATCTTCCGACTCAGACAAGATAGCACTTTCTTCAAGCCCATATACATCCATTTCAATAGAATCACCTGTAACGCCTATGATTCTAACCAAACTTTTGAGTTTATTCATGAGAATTTTCTCCAAAGCCTGTGTATCCAATCCTCTTACTTGAACTCCTGTGATTTTGACAATGGTCTTATCCACTTGCACGATTATTTGCGTGTTATCCAACATCCAAACACTCCTTGTTCTCAAGTCCTTTGTTTATTTACAAATCCGAAACAAGCTAAAGCTCATTTCGGATTTTCTGATTTAAACTTCAACGTATTTAATCTGTACGATGTCTGATGCTTTGTATGTTTTCGGTTGATCCACTCCTGGAATGATCTCATCTGCACGGGCGATGATTTCATCCGTTGTCAACGCTTCTACATTTTCCAACATCCATTCTTTTGTAAACCCGACACTTTTCAATTCGTCAAAGGATGCTTTAGTCATGTTGTCAAAATCCGGTTTTATTTTCATATGTCGTGCCACAGCTAGTACCGCTGGTGAAGCACCAATGTCTTTGCCAGGGATCATCCCTGCTTCAAGCGCTTTGATGATGTATTTCGCAAGATCTGACTTGCATGCCGCAATAATCGGGATATGACTCTTCAGGAATTTTGCATACTCGCCTGACTTGTGAGCCGTATCACCAACTTTGAACTGTCTATGTGGAACGATTCTTCCATATTCTTCGGCGACAACCATTCCAATCCCCACAGAAATGATCCATCCTGTTCCACCTACTTCAACATCTCCGTCTCTCATTAGTTGAAGTTGCCCTGAAATTGGCAATATTATTTCTTCCATGGTAATGCAGTGCATCATTTCAGTCGCTGAATTGTTGTTGCCAGCTCGCCCTGTCAATACTGCATTGTGAATAGGAATATTCTTTTTCTTGGGATCTGGTCCCATAATCAATTTTCTATCTCCAAAGTTGATTTTCCATTGCTTCAGATGGGGTTCTTCTTGTATCAATTCGTCAGAATAATCTAGCTCAACCATTTCAAGATAACCAAATTCATTGTTTATTTTCCCATAATCTGACGCTGCCATGCATGTCATGGAACCATCTAGCATTACCCCATCACTGTTGGTAGTTGTAGCTGTCATGTCAAACATATTTAACCCTGCTGGACCTGGTATTGTGGCCGCAATCTTATCACACGCTTCTCTCATGGTTAGATTGCAGGCTTTGACATCTTCGTAATCAATCAGAACAATTGTCAGTGGAACCAATATATCATCCAACATACCTTCAGGTATTACTCTATACTTTAATCTATTCATTTTTTCCTCCATCTCACATTATTAAACGCCTTTAATGATCGCCTATTGGTGGTCTTCTATCATCTATTTCCTCACAGTCATGTAATAAAACATCTTCTGTTGGATGCAGTATATTGATCGTTTCCAATATGGCATGAAGGGGTTTTCCGTCTTTGTCAAATCCTCTTACAATTGCGCTGTGCATGGACTCCGGCCTTCTTGGAATGACTGCCACTTCAACAGAATCAATCCTTGCATCTTTTGCCAAGTCTTCAACCGCCTGTTCAAGTCTTCCCGTTCTCAAAGATTGCATTTTTGCTGTTTTCAAACTTTCAAGTCCTACCACATTGCATTCTTTTACTTTTTCGCCTTTTGTGGCCGCATCTTTCATTTTTTTGATGAACTCCGGTAGCTTCGTGTGCATTAACTTCATAATCAGCTCTCCTTTATCATTTATTCTTCTCTAATTCTCCACTCATCTTTATCTTATCTTAAATTTCAACTTAACGCATCAATAAATTCATAGGCGTTGTGACCAACTGTGGGAACAAAATGATTAAGACTAAGACCACCAGTTGAACGACCAAGAATGGCATGACACCCCGGACCATTTCTGTGATTTTGATTTTTGCTGTGCTACAGCCAATGTAAAGAACGACACCAACTGGTGGTGTGATCAGTCCAATGCAAAGATTTAACACCATCATGATTCCAAAGAAATAAGGGTCGATACCAGCTCGCATAATCACAGGATACAGCACTGGCGCGAAAATCAAAATATTAGGTGTAATATCCATCACCATTCCCATAATAAACAGGAATATATTGATAACAAAAATAAGCAACAATCTATTTTCCAATAACCCGCCCAATAAGTTGGCCAATTGGAATGGCACTTGTGCCAAAGTGATGTAATAGCCCACGGCTGTTGCAGCAGACACAACAAACATAACCACCGCTGTACTTTTTGCGGCATTTACAAATACATCCACCATGTCTTTTAATTTCATTTCCTTATAGTAGATAAAGCTCACCGCAATCGCATACATGGTAGCAAAGGCACCTGCTTCTGTAGGTGTGAATATCCCAAATCGGATACCTCCCACAATCAGAATTGGCATCACAAGTGCGGGCAAAGAATCTATCGTAATTCTTCTAGCTTCTTCTTTTGAAAATGTTTCCTGATCCTGATAATTATCCTTCTTTACTACAAACCACCAGGCGAACATCAATGCAATCCCAATATACAATCCAGGTGCAATGCCGGCCATGAACAACCTTGTAACCGATAAGTTCACTGTGGTAGCAAGAACAATCATGGGAATACTAGGTGGAATAATGGGTGCAATAATGGAAGATGAACAAATAATACCTGCGGATCTGTCACTTCTATAACCGTTTGCTGTCATCAATGGAATCAATATGGCTCCTTGTACAGCCGCGTCCGCAACCGCACTCCCTGACAAACCAGCCATCAGAATACTTGCCACAATGGTGGTATAACCAAGACCGCCTCTAATTCTTCCAATAAGCAATTTTGAGAATTTGACTATTCTTATTGCCAAGCCACCTTTTGCCATGACCTCCCCCGCCAACATAAAAAACGGGATCGCCATCAAAGGATAGTTGTTTGTGCCCATTAGCATAGTCTGTGATATGGTCACCGGGTCCCACTGCCCCATAAACATCATCAATGCAATGGCACATAGTGTCAATACAATCGCTACGGGTATCCCTAATGCCAAAAACGCAAACAGAGTCCCTCCAAAAACTAATAGTGCCATTCTATTCCTCCTTATCTGTATCTGTGTCGCCACTGACCAGTTTTTCTACAACATCCGGTTTTACAATCGTCAACATCTTATAGACATCGATAATGATCAAAGCCGCCGCCATAATGACGATTGAAATACTAATAAGTCCAAAGTTTGTTCCCGTGGCGGCTGTTCTGTAAGTCATTGCATGTTTTGTATAGCCAATCCCACCAATCAAAATAAAAACAAGAGCAGCCATTGTGATGATCTTTGATAGGATTGTGACCACCTTCAATGGACGTCCCATGAGTTTCTCAACCAACATATCTACTGAAACATGATTGTTATCCTTGTGGGCAACAATGATGCCTAGAAATATGGTCCACATGAAAGCAAATCGGGATAGTTCTTCTGTTTCTGTGATTGATTGGTTAATTGTATACCTCAGAACGGCATTTATGAATACCATGACAACCATTGATGACAACGCAACAATGATAAATACAGTAAACATGTTTTTCAGGATTTTTCCTATTTTTTCTGTATTCAAACCAAAATCTCCTTTCAGGTCTTCTCCTTGTAGAAAACTCACAAGACCAGTTGCCAGATGGGCAACCAGTCTTGTTGTCTTTCATATAGTGTCAATATGCTATTGTTGCAACTTAACCGTTTCTATTGTACCGCTCTAATTGCTTCTATCAGTTCCTTGCTTCCTGGATGTGCTTCATAGAAAGCTTCTTCATAAGGCTTATACTGCTCTCTCAATGTGTTCATGAATGTTTCGTCAGGAACGGTGATTTTCACGCCTTGCTCTTTCAAATACTCAATCGCTTCTACTTCCGCATCTATTGCCACATCGAAATTGTATTCGATCGCTTCATCCGCGGCATCTTCAATTAGTTTTCTCTGCTCTTCTGTCAAGCTTTGGAAGAAGTTTTCATTGATATATAGACCATGTGCTGTAAAAACATGTCGTGTTTCCAAGATGTAATCCTGTACTTCATAGAATCTTGAAGTGGTGATTGTGGAATAAGGGTTTTCTTGAGCATCTACCACATTTTGCTCCAAAGCTGTAAACAATTCACTCAATGACATGGAGATAACATTAGCATTCAATGATCTTGCAAAGTCTAAGTACAATGGAATGTTTGGTACTCTCAGTCTTAAACCTTCTAGGTCTTCTACGGTTGACAGCTCTCTGTTGGAAGTAATCACTCTGAAAGCTAATGGCATCATTCCCAATGATCTTACCCCAACATCTTCAGGCATTCCCTCGTGGATAGCATCTCCTTCAGGACCTGTCAAGACTTTTCTAGCGTGATCCCAATCTCTGAACAAGTAAGGGAATTCAGGTGTTGCCGCTCTCGGGAAAGACTGAGCCATAACGGTTCCTGGCAGCGCCATTTCAATGGCACCTTGAAGCAAACTGTCGTTGTAAGCTTCCGGAGAACCTAATTGCATATTTGGATACACTTCAACTTTCAATGCCCCGTCACTACCTGCTTCAACAAGTTCTTTAAACTTGTAAAGAGCCAATGTTTGAGGATGGTCTTCTGCCTGTTGGTTCGCAACACGAATTGTTCGAACCTCGGCTTTGTCGGTATCTCCTGAACATGCTGCTAACACACCTACAAGAAGAACTGCAATTAATAGTACGCTGATAATTCTTTTCATTTTTAATTTACTCCTTTAATATTTTTTTGATATTATAAACTGTGATTATCGACTTAAATACCCACCATCAACTGGCAGTACCACACCATTGACATAGTCTGAAGCACTTGATGCTAGAAACACTGCCGCACCTTTTAGGTCTTCAGGTTTTCCCCATCTATTCATCGGTGTTCGGCTTTCGATTAACTTCTCTCTTTCTGGATCATCATGAATAAAAGAGGTCAGTGCTGTGTCAAAATAACCTGGTGCTATGGCATTTACGTTAATCCCTCTTCCACCCCATTCATTTGACAATGCTTTTGTGATTTGTCCCACCCCTGCTTTGCTCGCCACATAAGCAGGAATTTTTTGTGCCGTCACAAAATAGTTCATTGAGGCGATGTTTATGATTTTGCCATATCCTTTTTCCAACATGATTTTTCCAGCAAGCTGGCATAATTGAAATGCGGTTGTTAAGTTAATTTGCAAAACTTTGTCCCACTCATCCATGGGAAACTCTTCTGCTGGGTAAACTCTTTGGATCCCTGCGTTGTTTACAAGAATATCAATTGTCCCCAACAAATCCACTGCTTTTGAAAAAGTTTGGCTTACTTGTTCCCTATCTGTCAAATCCCCTTGAATGCTGTGGACGCGATCTCCTCCAGGGTCCATGGCCTTTGCTGTTTCGTGAACGCTGACAGAGCTACCTATCAACACCAGCTCGGCTCCCGCTTCATATAACCCTTCCGCAATGCCTCTTCCAATGCCTTTTCCACCACCTGTCACAATTGCTTTTTTACCCTTTAAGTCGAATAATTTCATCCAAGCCTCCTCCTATTCTTTTGTCCCTATTTCTTTGTTGAAAACAAATAATCAATCGTTTTCCTTTAATTCTGTATCGCGAATAGGAAAACAGTATTCCAATTCGCTATATTGTATACCATAATTAATTTTAGTATACTCTCTTGCTAGTGTCAACACCTATATCATGACTTTTTTGTCATTTTTTCCAGCCAACGAATCATATCTTGAACTTCTCTTTGCTCACGAATCCATAATACTCTCTGATTTGGATTCTCATCAATTGTGGGGCAAGCACTCGCACACCCAGATACCACAATGAGGATGTTGGCTTTTAATGCCTCTTCTCCAAAAACAAAATGGGTGTCGGGCAAAGCTGTTTTTAGTTCAGCCACTAGATTTTCTCTGTTGTAGCGGGGGTTGCAACCCCCGCAGTATTTGATGCCAATCATTCGTTTTCCTTTTTCGAAAGCAATTCTCGAGCAAGATCCATCAAATCCGAACTTACTCCCTCGATAAGCTCTACTGATTGTATGCCAGGAACATGGGCTTTCAGTTGTTCCTCAATAAATAGTCGGGTCGTATCTCCTGCACTGGGACATCCACTGCATGCACCCGTCAGCTTGATCTTGACAACCCCATTCTCCACGCCCATCACTTTTAGGTCCCCGTTGTGAGAGGCCAAGGCGGGTCGTATGATTTGTTCAATGGTTTGTTTCAGTTGATCCATGTTAATCCCTTCTTTATCCATCTATTTTAGCAATATTCTTTGCTAGTTCCTTTTTATGGTCTAAATTGCCCTGTCTCCAAATCATGACACGTTGAGCTTGGGGTGAACCTGCGCCATGCATGGATTCTGTTCGGTAGCCCACAGCCGCTGTTCCTAATGTCAAATTCTCTACTAATCTGAGGATCTTGGCTCTATCTAGTGTCGGAACCTTCTCATTGCCTTTGAAATATTTTTCGCAGATAGGTCCTAATTCTGGGTGCATAAAATCTTTCTCCGATGGCATCGTCACCATTAGTCCCCCTGCTATGTCTTCGGCCAATCTTGTCAACTCGTATGGAAATCTAGTCACGTTTTGTTTGCAAACATTGGCTAAAAGAAGATCTATTTGATAGTTGCCTGCTTCCGTAGGATATCCCTCTGATGAACATGCTATCCCACAGCAGTAAAGGGTCTCGTTCAAGTGCATCATCTCTATGAGCTTATCTTTAATATGGGAAACTTTTGGTACGCCATTGTATTCTGCTGCAAGAGCTGCTGCACCGATTAGAACATCTCCTACACCCACTTTGCAGCCACCATAACTTTGACGGTGGTAACCTGCAAATCGCTCAACCATCATGCCCGCAAATTCTGTTTCACCGTTCAAGAATATACGATGGTTGGGAACAAAGACATCGTCAAACACCACCAAAGCCTCTTGCCCTCCAAATTCACTATTGCCTACATCGAGTGTGCCACCTTCTAGTTTTCTAGTGTCACAAGATTGACGCCCATAAATCATAAATATGCCTTTGGCATCTGAGGGAACAGCAAATGAAACGGCATAGTCCTTATCATCTGGCCCCATAGCAATCGTTGGCATGATTAGATGCTCATGAGAATTAATGGAACCTGTCTGATGGACTTTTGCCCCTCTTACCACAATCCCATCTTCTCTTCTTTCAACCACTCGAACAAACATATCTGGATCTGCTTGCTTGCTTGGCGGCAGACTTCTGTCCCCTTTAGGATCGGTCATCGCACCGTCCACGGTCCAGTCATTCTCCTGGACTTCTTTCATGTAATCCACAAACTGTTGATGATACTGGGTGCCGTATTGCTTATCGGTTTCAAAAGTGGTGCTGTAGATGGCGTTGAACGCATCCATGCCCACACATCTTTGGAAACAAGAAGCTGTCTTTTGTCCCAATAAACGTTGCATTTTTACTTTTTTAACCAAATCTTCCGTACTTTGATGCAAATGGGTGAATCGATTGACTTTCTCTCCTGTAAGGTTTGAAGTTGCTGTCATCAAATCTTCATATTCTGGCTGATCTGCCAATTCATAAGTCATCGCCACTGAGTTGATAGACGGTCTTATAATCGGGTGATCCACAAAATTTTCCACCAATTCTCCAAACATGTACACCTTTATATTGAGTTTTCTCAAACTTTCAATATATTGTTCTTTTGTTTTAATTGCCATAGTCGTCTCCTTTATTAATCAACTTTCTTATACTTTCATTGCAACTAACATGCCAATTGTTTAAAGAATTATAAGTGCCTATTTAACAACGTTTTTTCTCACCTTGTTTTTTTCAATATATAATAGAGACCTCTAGCTGTTGCGATATTACAACAACCAAAGGTCTCTATTACTCGTGTTTTACTTGATTTTGGCTTTTAAACGTTATCTGTTGCGTAAATGCATCTGTTGCGTTTTCGCAACTTTCATTTATTGAACTTCTGTCTCTTCCTCACAAATGTAGAGGCATCTATGCCTAAAGCTTTCGCGGCAGCACGGACATTCCCATGCTTTTTGAAAGCATTTTCAATCAATTGGCTCTCTACTGCTTCAACCGCCTCTTTCAAAGGCATAATGTCTGAAGCCATTTCCCAAGGATTAGTCAATTTCTTGCACTTAATCTTTTCAGGAAGATCTTCTCCTGTGATTTCATTATTCTGACTTGTCACCACGACTCTCTCTACAATATTTTTCAATTCTCTTACATTTCCTGGCCAATTATGGTTCAGCAAACAAGCATTTGCAGAAAATGACAAGGTCTTATTCATATGGTACCTTTGGTTGAATGTTTCCAAAAACCGATAAGCAAGAGGCATAATGTCTTTTTTTCTCTCTCTAAGGGGTGGCACCTGTATCGGTATCACGTTCAATCGATAAAACAAGTCTTCTCTAAAAGTTCCTTCACTTACCATCTCCTCTAAGTCTTTGTTGGTGGCTGCCAAAATGCGAACATCTACCTTTATTGGTTGATTTCCTCCAATCCGTTTGATCTCTCCTTCTTGAAGGACTCTCAATAATTTGACTTGCATATCCAGCGAAAGCTCTCCCACTTCGTCCAAAAGCAGCGTTCCTCCTTCTGCTACTTCAAACAAGCCTAATTTCCCATCTTTGGACGCACCAGTGAATGCTCCTTTTTCATAACCAAATAACTCTGATTCAATAAGATTGGCAGGTATGGCCCCACAGTTGATCTTCACATAAGGCTTATCCTTGCGCAGGCTATTTCGATGGATCAGTTTAGCTATTTCTTCTTTCCCAACGCCTGTTTCTCCAAGAATCAACACCGTGGTATCGACTTTAGCAATTCTTTTTGCCATCTCCAATACTTTTATGTTCTTCTCATCCTCCGCAATCATATGCTCATGTTGAGACAACTGCATTTTTAGTTCTTCAATGGTTGAATAGTATTTCCGGGCCAAAGCCTTGTTCTGGTCTAGTTGGGTTCTCAAATCGGACAATTCTGTGATGTCTCGCACATTGGTCACCACCATCACCACATTGCCATGATTATCAAAAATGGGGGTGCCTGTTACAAGGGCTTTTTTTCCCGTCTTAAACTGTTGTTGGATAGTCGTGACTGCCTTCTTTTTGATAACCAACAGCGTGACCGATTCTGACAACACTTTATCTTTCACTAATTGAGCCATGTTTTTCCCTATCAGTTCTTCTCGGTTCAAACCAGTGATTCTCTCATAAGACTTATTGATTTTTATCGTGTTGGCCTCTCCATCGGCTATGTAGATGCCGTCATAGGATGATTCGATAATCGATTCCAGTTCAAAGGATAATCGGTTTAAATCTTTCATATAGTTGAGTTCTTTGGCCTTTGCTAATCCAACCAATTTTTGAGTTTTTCTTTCGTATATCAAGTTAATAAAGAATGTTGGGTTGACCTCAGAAATTACCATATCGTCATAAAGGATGCCATAAGTTTTATTGCAATAATCCACAGCCATGTCCCGTCTCTCTTTCCCTTCCAATAGTGCCACAAAAAGATCTCTCTTAGTCATCACCCGTACTTGATCTTCTTCTTGAATTTTCAACAATAGCCCATCCACATCATGATGGGAGAAGGCTCTCATTGCATCTTCCAGGCGACTATTTGTATCCAAATAAATCAACTCTTTATTCATTATCTCTCTGATTTTCATTTCCTTTATCCCCAAGTTTGATTTTTGATCCTTTGAGTACAATTCTATCATATGTTGCAGATCCCGTACAACGCAACAAAGGAAAAGACCATAGATCTCTTAAATCAAGCAGTCTATGGTCAAGTTTTTTTTCAATTCGCACAATTTTTCCCAATCCATGTCCGGTGTGTCCGCCAGAGGATACTCTAATCCCAGTTGATCGTATTTGAGTTTTCCCAAGCTATGGTAAGGCAACAACTCGAATTTTTCAACTCTTTCATGAGGAAATGTCAGCACTTCTCTCTCAAGTGCTCTTAAATGAGCGCCCTGATCTGTCAGCCCGGGAACTACCACATGTTTAATCCATATCTTGGCTTGGCTAGCCAATAGAAGCTCTTTAAACATCCAGTAGCGGTCCATTTTTTTACCTGTTATTTTTTCCCATTCTTTCTGATCCTCATGTTTAATGTCCAAAAGGACTAAATCTGTCAAAGAAAGCAATTCTTCCAGTATTTTAGGTGACGGCATCCCATAGCCGGATGTGTCCAACGCAATATGAAAGCCATGCTCTTTTAGGTTTCTGAACAATGGAATTAACGCTTTTGCCTGCAACAAAGGCTCTCCTCCTGAAAAGGTCACGCCACCTTTTGGTTGTGTATAGGTTTTATAGGCCAAAGCTTTTTCTACTATGGCTTCTTCTGTCACAACCGTTCCTTTTGAAGCACTCCAAGTGTCTGGATTGTGACAATAAAGGCATCTTAATGGGCATCCTTGAAGAAAAAAAATCGTCCGGAGTCCAGGTCCATCCAATGCGCCTAAGGTTTCGATGGAGTGCAGCTTGATCATATGAGCCTCCTAGATTTTTTCGTGGAATGTTCGGTGGATCACGTCTAATTGTTGCTCTTTTGTCAATTTATTGAAACGCACTGCGTAACCAGACACACGAATGGTCAGATTGGGGTATTTGTCAGGATGTTTATAAGCATCTAACAAGCGTTCTTTTCTTAACACATTGACATTAAGGTGATGTCCTTTTTGGTTAAAATAGCCATCCATAATTGTTACCAGGTTGTCTACGCGGTGACGAGGCAACTTCCCTATGGCATCTGGAACAATGGTGAACGTATTGGATATGCCATCTTCGCACACATTTTTGTAAGGCAGTTTAGCGACTGAGTTCAAGGCAGCCAAAGCACCATTCACGTCACGTCCATGCATAGGATTGGCTCCTGGGGCGAAAGGCTCGTAAGCTTTTCTGCCATCAGGTGTGGCACCTGTCTTCTTTCCATAAACCACGTTGGATGTGATGGTCAAAACAGACAGTGTGTGCTTGCTTTGTCGGTATGTTTCATTCTGTCTGAGGGCTTCGATAAAAGTTTCCAGTATTTCTACCCCTATTTCATCTACTCGATCGTCGTCGTTCCCGTAAGCCGGAAAGTCACCATGAATCTTGTAGTCCACCACTTTCTGTCCTTCTCTCACCGTTTCCACCTGTGCATGTTTCATCGCACTAAAAGCATCTGCCACTATAGACAATCCCGCAACACCAAAAGCCATATATCGATTCACATGCGGATCATGAAATGCCATCTGGGCTGATTCATAGGCATACCGGTCATGCATATAGTGAATGCTGTTCATCGTGTTGACATACAGCTCTGCCACTTGATTCAAGACTTTTTTGTATTGGACCATCACGGTTTCATAATCAAGTACTTTCAATTCAATCGGTGCTATCCCTTGAAGCACTTTTTCTCCCGTCAACTCATCCACGCCACCATTGATGGCTAGAAGCAATGCTTTTGCCAAATTACATCTTGCTCCAAAATATTGCATCTCTTTGCCTAAGGCCATGGCAGATATACAACAAGCTATCCCATAATCGTCCCCATACATTGACCGCATGATGTCATCATTCTCGTATTGAATGGAAGATGTTTCAATGGATAAGTCTGCACAGAACTGCTTGAAAGATTCCGGTAAATTTGATGACCAAAGCACTGTCATATTTGGTTCTGGAGAAGGCGACAAATTAGTCAGTGTGTGCATGAATCGGAAGGTGGTTTTTGTCACTAAAGTTCGTCCATCTAAACCCATGCCACCTAAAGCTTCAGTGATCCAATTTGGATCTCCTGCAAACAATTCATCGTATTCTGGGGTTCGAAGATGTCTCACTAGGCGCAATTTGATTACCAATTGATCGATCAGTTCTTGAGCTCCCAACTCGTCTAAAACACCTTGCTCCATATCTCTTTGAATGTAAATGTCTAAAAACGAGCTGACTCTTCCTAAAGACATCGCCGCGCCATTGCTTTCCTTAACCCCTGCCAAATAAGCAAAATAGACAAATTGGACGGCCTCTTTCCCATTAATTGCGGGGTAGGCCACGTCGCAGCCATATGATTTTGCCATGGCCATGATTTTTCTCAGTGCAATGATTTGTTCTGATAGCTCTTCTCTTTGTCGGATTTTTTCTTCTGTGAAGGGAAAGGTCATCTCATCCAGAAAAGCTTGCTTCTCTGTGATTAAATGATTTGCCCCATAAAGAGCCAACCTCCGGTAGTCTCCTATGATGCGTCCGCGTCCATAAGCATCTGGCAAGCCTGTCAACAAACCTATCCCTCGAGCTTTTTTGATGGCTTCATTATAAACTTGAAACACCCCTTCGTTATGGGTTTTTCTATACTTTTTGAACCCATTGATCAGATTTGGATCTACATCCAATCCGTAGGCTTCGATGGCATTTTCAACCATTCGGTAACCGCCATAAGGGTTGATTAGTCGCTTCAGCGGCCCGTCAGATTGCAAGCCAACAATCACTTCATTTTCCTTATCAATGTAACCTGCTTCAAAATGATCAATTCCAGAAATCGTGGAACCATCTACGTCGTATATCCCTCGTTTTTGTTCTTCTTTCAGCAAGGCTTCCACCTTTTCAAACAATCGTCTAGTTTTTTGTGTGGTTTCTGTAAGAAATGAAGCATCTCCTTCATACGGCGTGTAATTTTTTTGAATAAAATCTCTCACATCCACTGATTCTTGCCATTTTCCTCCATTGAAGCTTTCCCATTGTTTCATCCTGCATCCCTCCATGTATCCGGACAAAAATACAAAAAACCGCCCGGACAAATCGCCCAGACGGTCGGCATTTAGAAATTATTCACACTCCCTTGTGGTTAATTCCACAATTCCGTCAGTCATGTGAATGGTTACCCCAACTATACAAGATTCATAAATGAATGTCAATGTTAAATCCCATTTTCTTGACAGTTTATGGAAGCATGTGCTATGATAGCTATACACCCCCCCTGGGTGTAAGGGAGGTTTCTATGAAAAAAGAAAAATACCAAGTCAGTGGCATGACCTGTGCGGCATGTTCCCTGGCTGTTGAAAAACAAGTCAAAAAAATCGATGGCATCTCTGACATTCATGTCAATTTGCTTCAGAATAATATGACTGTCACTTATGATGAGAGCAAAGCCAATCCTGATACCATCATGAAAGCAGTAGCCGATGCAGGTTATGGTGCCTCGCCACAGGACAAGTCAAAAAACGAATCTCAGTCATCTGAAAATGATCCAGCTGAAGCCGCTTATCAAATCATGCGCCGACGTTTTATCTGGTCTTTTGTCTTTACGTTCCCTTTGTTTTACATTTCCATGGGACATATGTACCAGTGGCCAATGCCTGGATTTTTACTGGGTCATGCTAATGCTTTGAATTTCGCTTTCACGCAATTCTTGTTGACCGTTCCAGTAGCCATTATCAACCACAGTTACTACCTGAATGGGTTTAAAACTCTTTGGAAAAGATCCCCCAATATGGATTCTCTCATCGCTGTAGGTACTGGTGCCGCTATACTATATGGTATCTTTGCCATTTTTAGAATTGGCACAGGTCTTGGTCATCAAAATATGGAATTGGTGATGGCCTATTCTCATGACTTGTACTTTGAATCGTCGGGTGTCATTCTGACTCTGATCACGTTAGGAAAATTCCTTGAAGCTCGAGCAAAAGGCAGTACTTCTGAAGCCATCAAGAAATTAATGGATTTAAGTCCTAAAACAGCTCTTGTGGAAAGAGATGGGTTGGAGATCACCATTCCCGTGGAAGCATTGGTTGCTGGAGACTTTGTCTTGGTCAAGCCTGGTCAACGTGTTCCTGCTGATGGTCTAGTCATGGACGGTTACACTTCTGTTGATGAAGCCATGATCACTGGAGAAAGTATCCCTGTTGAAAAGAAAGCTGGCAACAAGGTAACCGCAGGCAGCATCAATAAAACGGGTTTTATCAAATTTAAAGCAGAGAAAGTCGGTGAAGATACCACTCTATCACAAATTATCCGATTGGTGGAAGAAGCACAAGCCACAAAAGCACCTATCGCAAAAATGGCAGATAAAATCAGTGGCGTTTTTGTACCCGTGGTGTTAGCTATTTCTTTGGTTTCCACCATCGTTTGGCTATTGTTAGGCTATTCCTTTGAATTTGCCTTGTCTATCGGCATTGCTGTTCTTGTCATCTCCTGTCCTTGTGCCTTGGGGCTTGCCACGCCTACTGCCATCATGGTGGGAACAGGAAAAGGCGCTGAAAATGGGATCTTGATTAAATCGGGAGAGGCTTTGGAAGTTGGACATAAGGTGCAAACTATTGTACTAGACAAGACAGGTACCATCACCGTTGGCCAACCTGAAGTAAAAGACATCCTTTCTTTTAACCACACCTCAGAAGCCTCTATTTTAAGGCTCAGTGCTTCTCTTGAAAAAGGATCTGAGCATCCCTTGGCAGAAGCTGTGATTCAAAAGGCAGAATCTGAATCTCTCGATTTTTATCCTGTGGAATCCTTTAACGCCATCCCTGGAAAAGGCATTACGGGTAGCATTGAAGGCCGAACTTACCATTTAGGTAATTTAAAGCTTATGAAAGAAAATGGGATCGAAGTAGACGCTCATACTCAACTTCACAATCGTTTGAGCAACGAAGGCAAAACCTTGCTGTATTTGGCAGATGACCAACTGCTTGGCATCTTAACCGCAGCGGATGTAGTGAAAGATACTAGCGTGGAGGCCATCCAGACTTTCAAGAAGATGGGACTTGACGTAGTGATGTTAACTGGTGACAATCAATTAACCGGCGAAGCCATTGGTCGTCAGGTTGGCGTGGATCACGTAATCGCTGAAGTCATGCCGGCAGAGAAAGAGCAAGCCATTCGATCTCTTCAAGGTCAAGGCAAAGTAGTCGCTATGGTGGGTGATGGCATTAACGATGCACCTGCTCTTGCGCGAGCAGATATAGGCATCGCTATTGGTGCCGGTACAGATGTGGCGATGGAATCAGCAGATATGGTCTTGATGAGAAGTGATTTAATGGATGTGGCATCCGCCATACAGTTAAGCAAAGCCACCATTCGAAATATCAAACAAAACTTGTTCTGGGCGTTCTTTTATAACTCAGCAGGAATCCCTTTGGCTGCCGGCTTGTTCTATTCTGTGTTGGGTTGGAAATTAAGTCCTATGTTCGCCGCCGCTGCCATGAGCTTGAGTTCTGTTTCCGTTGTAGCTAACGCTTTGAGATTGAAAGGATTCAAACCTATTCATACCAAAATTAAACCCAATCAACCTATTCATACCAAAGGAGATGATGAAATGAAAAGAGAAATCATTATTGAAGGCATGACTTGCAACCATTGCAAGATGCGTGTCGAAAAAACCTTAAGAGAAACCGATGGTGTGGTTTCCGCCGATGTGATTCTGGATGAAAAAAAAGCAGTGGTTGTCCTAGATCAAGACTTGTCTGACCAGCATTTGACTGATTTGATTCATGACGCTGGCTACAAAGTCATTGAAATTAAATAGGAGGCGGTCTCTTGAAAGCAGATAAGAAAAAAGTTATGCGCTATCTTAAAACCGCTCAAGGACAAATGGA
>Ga0334895_1001445_pt1 | contig 24161 bp, 22 predicted proteins | sample GraSluR3_MG_7_FD_207229 | JGI IMG/M metagenome (GOLD analysis project Ga0334895, IMG submission 207229) | Sludge microbial communities from methane-producing bioreactor in Wageningen University, Netherlands - Granular Sludge_31_05-R3 | ecosystem: Engineered > Bioreactor > Anaerobic >... | reverse complement strand
TGTTTCGTTCCGGAAAAAATCCCCCGGCACAGGACCGGGGGAAAAAGATTGTGTTATTTCAAGAGATTTCTGACTGTGTCGGCGATCTGTCCGGCCTGCAGGCCGTAGAGTCCCAGAAGCTCATCGTAGGGTCCGTTGCTGGCGTACTGATCCTGAACGCCGATCATGTGGACCGGGGTTGGCCGTCGTGCGGAGCAGAGCTCCGCCACGGCAGAGCCGAGACCGCCTGTCACATAGTGTTCCTCCACGGTAACGATGCGACCTGTACGTTCAGCCGCCTCCAGTACAAGCTCCGCATCCAGGGGTTTTACCGTGTGCATGTCGATCAGACAGACGCTTAGCCCTTCGGATTCCAGAGTCATGGCGGCCTTGACGGCGTTGGCAAGCATGGTCCCGGTGGCGATGATTGTTACATCCGTCCCGTCCATAAGGACATTTCCCTTGCCTGCCTCGAAAGGGACATCCTCGTTGTAGATGCCCGGCATGGGAGGGCTTCCTATGCGGATATAGGCCGGTCCTTTGAACTCCGCCGCCGCCTGCACGGCCTTGTGAATGCTCACCGGGTCGCCGGGATTCAGAATTGTTACTCCGGGAATGGTTCGGATTATCCCGATATCATCCAGAGAGTGGTGGGTCGGCCCTAAATGGGAGTAGGTAAGCCCCGCGCAGCGGCCCACAACCTTGACGTTCTGCTGCATGTAGCCCAGGTCGTTGCGGAACATCTCGTAGGGCCGGGCGGTTACAAAGGGCGCGATGGCGGCGTAAAAGGGGATCAAGCCTGTGCTCGCAAGCCCCGCGGCGTAACCGATGGCTCCCTGTTCCATGATTCCGAACTCGTAGTGGCGTTCAGGAAACTGCTTGGCGAAGGGGCCCATTCCTGAGCCGGAAGAGCTGTCGGTGGAGAGGGCTATTACCTCTGGGATAGTACTTCCCACCTTGGTCAGGGCCTCTCCGAAGGTCTTGCGGGGGTCCTTTGCTTCGGTGAATGTTCTGTTCCAGTTTACCGTCTTCATTTCAACCCCTTCCGTGCGTTTTCCAGTATTTCACGGGCCTTTTTCAGGTCCTCGTCGGCGGCCTTGAGTTCATCCGCATTGGCCTTCCAGTAGTGGTAGGCCGCGTCTCCTTCGGCGAAGGAGAGTCCCTTGGACTTGACGGTATCGGCGATGATTACCGAAGGTTTGCCGGCCTCAAAGGGGGCCGATTCAATGGCTTCCACCACCTGCTCGATGTCGTTACCGTCGATGGTCCTGACGCTCCAGCCGAAGGCGGCCCAGCGTTCTTCCAGGGGCTCGTAGCTCATTACCTCGGTGGTTTTACCTCCGATCTGGAGCCCGTTACGGTCCACAAAGGCCAGCAGGTTGTCCAGCTTATGATAGGACGCGGCGGCCGCGGCCTCCCAGTTGGAGCCCTCCGCCTGTTCGCCGTCTCCCATGAGGACGAAAACCCGATTCTTTTTTTTCTGAGCCCGCAGACCCATGGCCATGCCGCCGGCGATGGAAAGCCCGTGCCCCAGGGCTCCGGTATTGGCTTCCACCCCGGGCTGCTTCTGCATGCTGGGGTGGCCGGGGAGGGGAGACTTGAGGTCGCCATAGCTGTCCAGATAGCTTTCCGGCAGAAACCCCTTTTCCGCCAGGGCCGCGTAGAGAATCAGGCATTTATGGCCCGCGGAGAGGACAAAACGGTCCCTCTCCGTCCAGTCGGGTCGTTCGGGATCGACCTTCATGATCCTGAAATAGAGAGCCGTCAGTATTTCGGTGGAAGAGAGGGCCCCGCCGAGGTGGCCGGAGCCGGAAGCCTTGATCATCCTGAGGACTTTCTCCCTCAGGGCCAGGGCTTTTTCTTCCAGTTCAAGTTTTTCCTGTGCGCTTAAGCTCATATCGTTTTCCCGCTGCTTTTTAGGCCTGGTGTTTTTTGGCGTACTCAACGTAGGCCTGAACCTTGGATTCGGAACGGGTTCCGGGCTCCCAATCAGCCTCGAGATAGGTTTTTACCATATCCCTGGCGATTATCGGGCCGATAGTCTGGGCTCCCATGGTCATTACGTTGGCATTGTTGCTCTTTACCGCCCGCTCGGCGGAATAGACGTCGGTGCAGAGGGCGGCATATACCCCGGGAACCTTGTTGGCGGCGATGCTGACGCCGATACCGGTTCCGCAAAGCAGGATTCCCCGGTCGTACTCGCCCCGGGCGACTGCTTCGCCGACTTTGAAGGCAACCTTGGCATAGATGGGATCATCGCTGCCCATGTCTGTGTACTCATAGCCCCATTCGTCCAGGGAGGATTTGATGTACTCCTTGAGATCACTGGCGTTGGGATCGCAGCCTATGGCTACTCGTTTACTCATATACAACTCCTTGCTGTGTCTTCGACAGTTTTTTACTTTACTTTGCTCCGTTGGCAGCGTTCATGAAGCGCCGCTGGTAGGAAACAACCTGATTGGCACTGGTAAAACGGGCCAGATACTCCGGTTCGGCTGTCACCACCACCCTGCCCATCATGTCGGCAAATTCCGGATCCGCCAGTAAACGGTCGATATCGGGATAATTGTAATCCCCTTCCATGCTGCAGATTATCAGCCTGGTTTCCGGAAGATTTACCTGCCGGAGCATACGTAAATTATGACGTACACCATCGAGGCCGTCAATATGTCCCTCTCCGTCGGCACTGCGATACTGAAGGATTCGTCTGGCCGTCTTCATTACTTCGATATGGTTCATATCCTTGTCGGCCGGACTCAGGTAATCCTTGTCGATCATGAAGCTCCGCAGTTTTTCAATGTACGAAACATCTTCCGTCAGGTCAAAGAAGTCCAGAAGGCGCTTCATCTCCTGGCTCTGGGCCAGGCGGTGACGGACAAAGCTGTTGATAAAGTAGGGCTTTGCCTGAAGGGCCATGGCGGTCTGTTCAGCTTCGAACATGAGGGTAAAGTTGATTTTGAAACCCTTTTCCCGCAGTATCATGGCCAGGTTATGGCCCCGGAGCATATCCTCGGTGGATCCCTTGTCGTAGCGACCGCCGAAACGCTTGTCTCCCTGCAGCAGCTGGTCCACGTTTTCTTTGTTAACCGGTCCGGTGTGGGGAATTTTTATGACAACCCGGTAGGGAGAGAGCATCTCCCGGAAGTGCTCGGCTTCTTCTATAATTTTCTCTACATCGTCGAAGGGATTGTTGACCTCCACGCTTATGTCGCAGCCCGGTCCAAGGATGTCACCCAGGGCCATCATGACTTCGTCCCGGTCTTTGTACTTGTTGCCCACATTTGCCTTGGGGTTGTTGATGAAGAGGTCATAGATGATTCCGGGATTGCAGGTCAGATTGGCCAGCTGGTTTTTGATGGACGCAACCTCGTAGGGGTTGGCGCTGTCGGCGGAAAAGAGAAAGTTGGTTGCCCGCTTCTGGCTGTTCTTGTCGTAGCTGATGTCCCTGACAAGATCTACCCGCAGGATTCCCTCGGCTTCCAGGTTAAAGTCGATCCGGAAACCCGGAGGTGTTTCGTTAGCGGGACTTGGAAAGGTTTCCAGTACCTGCTTGTAGTTTCCGGTAACCCCGATCCTGCGTACCGCCGGTTTAAGCTGAGAGTATGTCTCCCAGCTCAAGGGTCTGTCCAGTACGTGCTGCAGGTAATCTGCATCGGCATCTATAAGACCCGCCCCCTGGACATCCTTTGACGACCCGACGAGGGAACGAAGATTGGCGGAAAGATGGGGTGTCATGGGTACGACACGGCCTAAATTGAACTGATCCATGTGATCCTCCTGTCAGATGAGTGGCCTGTCCACTCGTTCTATGTCCAACACTATTATGTGGATAGGCCACCTGTCAAGTATATTCGGGTAATTTTGGCAGAAAAGGGCCTTCAGGCATAAAAAAAGTGGTTGGTGGCTTGGCCAAAGGTTGATTTTGTCCATGGCACAGGGTAGAATGGACTGAAAAAAGGCGGAACGGGTATGATGATTAACAAGGATCCTATCTATCAGCAGCTGAACCGGCTCTTGCGTCAGAAAATATCCAGTGATGAGTATCAGGTAGGGGACAAGTTCCTTACCGAGCGGATGATCTGCGAACAGTATGATGTGAGCCGGGCAACTGCGAACAAGTCTCTTTCAAGTCTGGTTTCCGAAGGACTTCTGGAATTCCGCAAGGGAGTAGGGACCTTTATCCGCTCAAAGCCCTCGGTGGGGAAACTTCTGAAGCTGACAAGTTTTACTGAGAACGCCAGGCACGCGGGTTACGAGGCCAAATCGGTGGTTCTCCGTTTTGAACGTCTCAAGGCAAAGAATATCGAAGCCGCCATCTCGGAAAAGCTTCAGGTTGGACCCGATGCGGACATCTATCGCATAGAACGGCTTCGCAAGGCCAATGAGGTTCCCATGATCCTGGAACACCGCTATATCGTTGCGGATTACTGCCCGGACCTCTTTGAACAGAGTCTCAAGGATTCCCTCTACCGCCTGTTCACCGACAAGTACGATCTGAATATTACCGGAATGGACGAGACAATTTCCGCAGTGAGCATTACCAGGGAAGAGGCTGAACTTCTGGAGATCGAGGAGGGGAAGGCAGGCTTCCTGGTAACCTCCGTGGGCTACATCGATGAGCATATTCCCCTCTGGTGGGAGCGGACCATTCACAAACCCGACGCCTTCGAATACCGCTGTCAGGTTCGGCCGAACCAGGCGCAGCAGGAACTGAAAGGGCATCTCATACTGTAATTCCCGGGGCGGAAGGCCCTTTCTCGATTTTAATTCTGGAGTAATTATGGACTATAGCAGCAAACTGAACGGGGTGTTCCCCCCCTGTGCCACGATCTTCGAGGCCGGAACGGAAGATGTTGACTACAGCAGGATTCGCGAGAACCTGGAAAAGTACAACGCCACGGATATACGGGGCTTCATGCCTCTGGGTACCAACGGCGAGTTCAGGAGTCTAACCGACGAGGAGTCGGTCAAGGTAATCCGGGTCTACGCCAAATACCGTGATCCTTCAAAGACCATTCTTGCGGGTGCGGGAAGGGAGTCGGCCAGGGCCACAATCGAAATCATTAAGCTCTACGCAGACCTGGGGGTCGATTTTGCGTCCCTGCTGCCTCCCCACTACTTTACCTCGGCCATGACCGATGATGCCCTGGTCCGCTACTACAGCGCTGTTGCTGATGCCTCACCGGTGCCGGTGCTGCTCTACAATATCCCAAAATACGCCGGAGGGGTCGTGATTTCAACGGATCTTATCCGCAGGCTGGCGGAGCACCCGAACATCGCTGGAATGAAGGACACCTCCGGCGAACCCATTGTGCCCTACATCGAAGCCGTTCCGGAGGGTGCAAACTTTTGTATACTGGCGGGTACCATCAACAAGTTCTACGAAGGGCTGCAGCACGGGGCAGTCGGCGGCGTTCTCTCCATCGCCGATTACCTGCCCGGGAAGTGCTGTGAGCTGCAGCGGCTGCACGAAGAGGGAAAAGCTGATGAGGCGGCAACCTTCGATATATGGATCCGGAAGCTGAGTGCCAATGCCGCGGGAAAATACGGAGTCCCGGGGGTAAAAGCCGCCATGGATATTGTCGGTTACGCCGGGGGAGCTCCCCGGCTTCCCCTCTCTCCTCTTACGGAAGAGCAGAAGGACAAGCTAAGGCTGGCCCTGGAAGCCGAAGGGATGGTCTAGTCCGGGTATTCTGAACCGTAAAAAAAGAAGAGCCCGTTCTGCGCAGTGCAGGACGGGCTCTTTTGTTATCATGTAAAAAGAACTTACTGAAAAATCAGCCTGGGCAGCCACATGGCGATGGGTTCCACAAAGGTAACCAGCAGCAGGACCGTTACCAGGGGAATCAGGAAGGGCAGGGTAGCAACCGCACAGCGTTCAAAGGGGACCTTCGCCACCCGGAACAATACGTACAGAACCATTCCCACCAGCGAGGTCAGAAGGCCGATCATCAGGTTCAGGACCATGATTACCCCGAAGTGGATCGGGTCGACACCCAGGGCAACTACTGTGGGCAGTAACACGGGGGTAAGAATGGTAATGGCCGCCAGGGTCTCCATAAAGAAGCCCACAACGAAGAGGATGATGTTGATTAGCATCAGCACCACGTATTTGTTCTGGGAGAAGGCAAGCAGGGCTGCGGCGAAGTTTTCCGTTACCCTGTTGGCCGTAAGGATCCAGGCAAAGATGGATGCCCCTGCCACTATCAGCAGGATAACCGCTGTGGATTCGATGGTCTCCATGCTGACGGCCATGAACTTCTTTACCGTCATTGTGCGGTAGACAAAGCCCAGGATCAGGGAGTAGGCAACCGCCGCTATGGCCGCTTCGGTGGGGGTAAATACCCCTGTTGCGATACCCCCGATAATAATGACCGGGGAAAAGAGGGCGGGCAGTCCCTTGATGAAGGTTTGACCAAGGCGTTTCAACGAGAAGGACGAATCCTTTGGGTAATGACGCTTCTTCGCAAAATAGTAGACCAGAATCGAAAGAGACAGACCCATAATGAGACCTGGAATAAAACCGGCAATAAAGAGGGCTCCGATCGAGGTAGATGCCATGACCCCATAGATAACCATGGGCAGACTCGGCGGGATTATCGGCCCTATTGTCGAGGAGGCGGCGGTTACGGCCACCGAAAAGTCCCGGTCGTAGCCGGCGTCGTCCATGGCCTTGATCTCGATGGTTCCAAGGCCTCCGGCATCGGCTACCGCGGCACCGGACATGCCGGCAAATATTATGCTGGCGCCGATATTGACGTGTCCCAGACCACCCGGCAGCCAGCCGACGCAGGCCTTGGCAAAGTCGAATATCTGGTTCGTAAGGCCGGCAGCATTCATGAGGCTTCCGGCAAGAATGAAAAAGGGCACCGCCAGCAGGGGAAAGCTGTCCACCCCCATAACCATGCGGTGAAGGATTGCGAAGTCCGGGACCGCGTTGGTCAGGTATACCCAGATCATGGAGGACCCGCCCAGAGCTATTGCGATGGGGGCACCGATAACAATCAGAATCAGCATTGAAATAAACAGTACAGCAATCATCGAAAAGCCTCCCTATTCCATCTGTTCCGGTAACGGATGGTCTGAGTCGTTGATAATTGGAATATACCCGCTTTTCCAGTGTTCCCAGGCTACCTGTACGCTGCGGATGGTCATTATGACGAAACCGACAAGAACAGGAATGTAGATATAGCTCATGGGATAGGGCAGGGCGGTCATTCTCTGTCTGGCCATAATGGGCATTATCCGGAAGGATAAGTACATTCCGATGCCGAAAAAGATGATCTTGATGATGTCCACCATGGTGGACATGACCCTGCCGACTTTGGCCGGCAGAAAGCGGTAGAAGACCTCTACATAAATGTGTCCCCGTTTGCGCACAGCCATTACCGAACCCATAAATCCGGTAGCGATGAGAAGATAGCGTGCGACCTCTTCGGTCCAGGCGATGGAAGAGTTTAAAAAATAGCGGGTAAAGAACTGGGCAAACACTACAGCCGCCAGGAACCAGAAAACTATTAAAACAAAATAATCCTCTATGGCGTAGTCCCTGAAATGAAAGTCATATTCCTTGTCCATCATCTTGTTTTTATCATTGTCGCCGTTTTTGGGGGGTTGGGTATCTCCCGTGGACATAGTGCAACTCCTTAAGCAATCAATAGAAAACGCGGGGAACACATGTTCCCCGCGAGTATGAAAAGTATAGCAAAAGTTACCAATCAGCGAAAGGTATTAATCAGCGAGGGCCTGCATCTTGTTGTAATGTTCAACAGTCCAGGTCATCTTGTTGCCGCTGGTCAGGTGGGGAGCTACAGCCTTGATAAAGGCTTCCCGGTCGACGTTCTGGTTGACGGTTACGCCCTGCTGTTCGAACCAGGGGATCAGGTCTCTTTCTGCCTTGTCGATGGCATTGGAAGCCTTCGCAGCAGCTTCTTTCAGGACATCGTCAAAAATCTCCTTGTCGGCATTGCTGAGCTTGTTCCAGGTCATGGAGCTTACGATGGTGAAGAGGTTGTTGGTCATGTGCTTGGTCAGATTGATGTAGTCCTGGACCTCGTAGAACTTCTTCGCCTGGATCGTTGGAAGCGGGTTCTCCTGGGCATCGACAACACCCTGCTGCAGTGCCAGGTAAACCTCGGCAAAGGCAATGGGGGCTGCGTTGGCGCCGACTGCTTCGGTGAACAGAAGGTAAACAGGTGCGTTGGGAACACGAATTTTCAGGTTTCTCATGTCCGCGGGGGTGTTAATGGGCTTGTTCGAAGTAACACAGCGGGCGCCGTAGTAGGTTACCGCCAGAGCCTGGTGGCCGCCGGAAGCGTCTGCGTAGCCTTCTGAGAGTTCATTGAAGAAATCACTGTCGGCAAAGTTCTTCCAGTGGTCGAAGTTCTTGAATACAAAGGCCGCTTCGGTCAGTCCGAGGGGGCCGTAGGTACCGGCAAGAAAACCGCCGCCGGCGTATACGATATCAACGGTGCCGAGGCTCAAACCTTCAACGATGTCCGATTCCTTACCAAGGGAGGATGCGGGGAATACTTCGATCTTGTAGCGTCCGTCAGTACGCTTTGCAATCTCGTCGGCTGCCCACAGGGCGTATTCATGGAACGCTTCGCTGGTTTCGTACACATGGGCGAATTTGAGGGTAACAGGTGCTGCCTTGCCGCCGGCCTCCTTTTGACCTTCAGCAACCAGTGTGCCCATCGCCAACATAACGATAAGCAGTGCAAGTAGAATCTTTCTCATTTTGACCTCCTAGTCATACAGATATGTTTGTACAATTTTCTCATAGTCCTTTACTCAGGTCAAGGAAAATCCTTTTTTCGTATACCATTTTGTGCTATACTGTCCTTGACTATCGCTACTTATTTAACTAAAGATGATAACAAAAGCGTGAAGCTCGTAAACTGGTACCTGGAAAGATAAGGAGTTGTTATGAAGGCAGTAATAATCGACGACCGCTATGCTAGCCATGCCCTCGAGAGGGAGGAGTTCAAAAAGGCCGGGGCCGAGGTTGTTGAAATAACCAATGTGAATCCTGGTAATGACCAGATCATCGCTGAGTGCAAAGATGCCGATGCCATTGTTGTAAACCTGGCTCCCCTGGGCGCTGAGCTCCTGGAAAAATTTGAAAAGTGCAGGGTTATCGCCCGCTACGGAGTTGGTTACGACAGCATCGATGCCGCTGCCGCAACGGAGAAAGGCATCCTGATCTGCAATGTTCCCGACTACTGCATGGAAGAGGTCTCCGACCAGGCCCTGGCGCTCTTTATGGCCTGTGCCCGGCAGATCCGCTTTCGGGACGCCTCGGTACGCAAGGGCGAATGGGACACCGCCGGTCCGACTCCCATCTACCGCATCGCGGGGCGCAAATTCGGCCTTGTAGGCTACGGTCACATTCCCCGTGCCCTGCACCGAAAGCTGAAGGGTTTCAATCTGGGAGAGGTCCTTATTTATGATCCCTTTGTTGACGGGGATGAGATTAAAAAGGCCGGCGGCCGAAAGGTTGATTTCGACACTCTGCTGAAGGAATCGGACTATGTTTCCATCCACGCCCCCCTGAACGACAAGACAAAGCATCTTTTTAATGCCGAGGCATTCGCCAAAATGAAACCCACAGCAATCCTGGTTAACACATCCCGGGGCGGCCTGGTGGATACCGCGGCCCTGGTGGATGCCCTCAAGACCGGCAGGATCGCCTGGGCGGGCATCGACGTTCACGAGCAAGAGCCGGCACCGGCGGACTATCCCCTGAAGTCCATGGATAACGTGGTTCTCTCCGACCACAAGGGCTTTTATTCCGAGGAGGCCCAGGCGGACCTCCAGCAGAAGGCAGCCCGCGCTGCCGCCCAGGTACTGATGGGAGAGATTCCGGCGAGTGTGGTAAACAAGGCAGCCATCAAGAAGTAAAAGAACACAGTCTTAAACAAGCCGTCAAATAAAAAGGGCTGCCATAAAGATGGCAGCCCTTTTTCAGATTTATCCCTATTCTATACACCCAGGAAAGAGGTGAGCCCTCCGTCCACGGGGACAACCGAACCGGTAATAAAGCTCGCCGGTTCCGATACGAGGAACACCGCCATGGCGGCGATCTCTCCGGGGGTGCCGTAGCGCCTCATGGGAACCTGGGACATGACGGTTTTGCCCCGTTCCGAGGGTTCACCGGTCTTTTCGTCGAAGAGCAGAAAGCGGTTCTGCTCGGTCAGCAGAAAGCCCGGCGCCACGGCGTTTACCCGGATATCCGGGGAGTAGTTGGTGGCCATGTGTACCGCCAGCCACTTGGTCAGGCTGTTGGTCGCCGCCTTGCCGTTGGAGTAGCTGATTCCCCTGGTCACGGGAAGAATGCCCGCAATGGAGGAGATGTTCAGTATCGCTCCCTTCTTCTGTTTTGCGAATATCCGTCCAGCCTCCTGGGATGTCATTACCGCCGACAGGTAGTTCAGGTCCATGATCCTGCGCATATCGTCGGGGAGGATATCGAAAAACGGAAGATCATCGGAGGTCGTCGTAGTCGGGTGGCTTCCGCCGGCACAGTTGACCAGGATATCAAGGCCCCCCAGCAGGGAGACGGACTTTTCCATGGCTACCTTGATGGAGGCCTGGTTGGTTACATCGCAGGTTACGGGAAAAGCCTTGTCGGTTCCCAGGTTTTTTGCCTCCTCCCCGGCCTTTTCCGCGGAGATATCCCATATCGCGACCATGGCTCCCTCGTTGACCAGGAGCTCGGCAATGCTGCCGCCGATGGCTCCTCCCGCGCCGGTAACTACGGCCCGGGAGCCTTCAAGTCCGAGCTTCATGTCTGCCGGACCTCCACGATTTCTCCGTCGGGTCCTTTGAAAAAGCAGATCCAGACACCGGGACGGAATTCCGTCGGTTCGCTGAGAAACTCTACCCCCTTTTCCACCAGATACTTGTAGTCCGCCCGGGTGTCGGTGGAGGTGAGGGAGATATGGGTAAATCCGTTGTCCGCCTGGGTAAAATCCTCGGGGATGGGACGTCCCACCGGATTCAGATACTGAAAAAGTTCCAGCATGAATCCTCCCAGGTACAAATGGGCAATCCGGGGCGCGGCACCCTTGAGGGCTACAACCTTTTCCTGGGGAAGCTTGGGGTCCGGCTCGAGCCGCATTTTTACCTCGAACCCGATTACATCCCGGTAAAACTCGATTGAACGTTCAATGTCCTTTACGCTTAAAGCGACATGTTCAAGTTTGGTAAACATAAACAGACTCCTGTTAAGAAATTATTGACAATCGACCTTGCGGTCAGCTTGTGTACTTCTTCAGTACTTCCCGGTTTACCTCGACTCCCAGGCCCGGTTTCTGCGGAATCGGCAGCCTGCCCTTTTCCAGGCTGAAGGGTGTGATAATCAGGTCGTCCCGCAGGGGATTGGGATTCCGGTCGAATTCGACAATAGGTTCGGTTTCGAAGGGAATCGGGAAGGCCCGGTAGGGAGATTCAGGGATGATCGCCAGAGCATGGAGCGATGCAGCCAGGGCGATTCCCGAGCCCCACACGTGGGGAAGCACCATCAGGTTGTAGGCGGTGGCCAGGGCGAGGATCTTGGCAAATTCCGAAAGCCCTCCAGCCACGGAGATGTCCGGCTGTACGATATCCAGGGTCCCGCCGACGATCAGGTCACGGAAGCCCCAGCGTGTGTATTCGCACTCCCCCCCCGCAATGGCGATATTAAGGGAGGAACGGAGACGACGGTACCCGTCCAGGTCCTCCGGGGGTACCGGTTCCTCGAACATAAGGTAACCGTAGTCTTCCAGTATTCTGCCCACCCGGAGGGCGTCGGAGGCCCGGTAGGCGTGGTTGGCGTCGGAGAGCAGGGCAATATCCGGTCCCACGGCTTCCCGGACGGCGGCGATGCGTTTGGCGTCCTTTGCCAGGGGCCACAGGCCGGTCTTGATCTTCAGAATGGAAAAACCGGCGTCCACGTAAGAGGCCGCCTCATTTTTAAGGGCCTCCAGTACCGCTGCTTCGTCATGGACGTCCGCACCCCGGTAGTAGCAGCCCGTGGCGTAGGCGGGCACCGAATCACGGAAGGACCCGCCGAAGAGGGAGTGGATGGGTACCCCCAGGTCCTGACCCTTCAGGTCCCAGAGGGCTATGTCTATGGCGCTCTGTGCTTCCAGGTAGGGTCCCCTGCGGGCAAAATCCCGGGTATGGCCGTAGAGCTCCTCCCATATCCGGGTAACCTCGTGAACGGAACGGCCGATGAGCATGGGTTTGAATATCTGTTCCACCACGGCGGCGGGGGGTTCCGTGGGACCCCATTGGCCTCCTTCTCCCCAGCCGACCCGGCCGTCCTCGGTTGTAATCTCCACCAGAAGGCTGGTCCGGGCGGGAAAGGCCGCCTGGGAAGAGTAAAAACGCTTGTCCCCCAGGGGGGCCTTCAACAGATGGGTGCGGATATCGCGTATCTTCATTGCTGCTCCTGTTTACATGCCGACGATGGGTTTCAGGCGGGAAATCTCCTCGCCGTCGGCTACCATTATGTACAGATAGAGTCCCGCTGAATCGAGGGAATCCATGAGAAGTTTGAGCTCGTCTTCGGTAAAGGAGCCTCGGATTAACAGAGGGCGTCCTGCTTTCTGCACCATCTGAAAGTAGGGGATCATCTCCTGCAGGGGAGGACCACCCACATCGTTGTTGATTTCGAAGGCGCGGATCTCTTCGATCTCCAGAAGCTGGTCCAGCAGAAACATGGATGTGGCATGGAGGTGCATAAAGCAGTTTTCGAATTGGCTGGCTACCCGGCGGTCTACCTGGCTCAGGTCCTTTCTGTAGAGATCCGGGGATATGACCGCCACAGCGTCCTCCTGGAGACGGACGATGGAGCCGGGGGCCCAGAGCTGATACTGGGCGTCATAGTAGCCTCCGTGAAACAGGGGTATCCGGTTCCAGGCCTCCTGGGTAATCTGAACAAAGAAGTCCGCCAGCCTGAGGAGCAGGTCCAGGGCCTTTTCCGGATCCAGCATCAGATCCACCGCGGTCTGCTCGTGTCCCCGCAGGGAGACGGCGTAATCGAGGGGCCCCACCAGGGTGCCGTGGGAGACTGGAAAGCGTCCGCGGGAACGCTGTACCAGTTCGTCGATGAACTCAATGTAGGTGTTGAACCAGGGGCTGCCCCGGTGGGCGTCGAGGGAGACGTCGCTTACCTGTTCCCAGTCCAGAGAGCGGTCCATGGCGACTATATTTCCCGGCATTATGTGCATTGTACTCCCCAGGGTACCGCATCCCCAGAATATCGCCTGGGAGGGGGAAGCCCCGCGCAGAATATCGTCGTCGATTTCCTCGCCTTCCCTCAGGAGTCGTTCCTGATCATCCATGAACTCCCGGGGGCGTACCATCCGGGGACTGAGTATGCTGTCCTGTTTCCATCCCGAGCTGGCGGAGAATTCATCCAGGGGAAACCAGCTTTTGTAGGAGAATCCCACGAGGGGCCGCGTTGCCGGGCTGCGGTTCCAGAACTTTCTGTAGCCTTCAATCTTTGCCGGATCGTTTCCGAAGGGGAAAGCGCACATGGCGGACTCCTCATCATTTTTCATGATTGTATACTATGAAAACTAATCTTAGGGCGAAACATGCATCATGTCAATGAAATTGTTGCCAGAAATGATGCCGGTTCCAGGTCTCTGCTTGTGTAAACTGCCGTTTGATTATTCTGACGCTCCTGGGGTATCTTTAAGTAGAATAATGCAATCATTCTGACAGGGGGGAGCGATGGCATACCAGGACGAATACGCTGACTGTTCATGGGTCGCTTTTGATATGCTGGAAGGTTTTATGCGGGAGTGCCTTGTTAAAAGCGGTGTTCCGGAAAAAGACGCGGAGGTGGTGGCGGATGTTCTTATTACCTCGGACAAGCGGGGAATCGACTCCCACGGCATCGGGCGGCTTAAACCGATTTACATTGATCGTATCGACCAGGGTATCCTGAACCCGCTAACCAGGATTGACGTGGTCAAGGAGACCGAAACCAGCGCGGTCCTGGACGGAAATAACGGAATGGGCCACGTGGTGGCAAAAAAGGCGATGGAGATGGCCATAGAGAAGGCCGGCAGGTACGGAATGGGAATGTCCGCTGTACGGAACTCCACCCACTACGGCATCGCCGGCTACTACGCTCTTATGGCCTGCCGGGCGGGTATGATCGGAATAACCGGAACCAATGCCCGGCCTTCCATTGCCCCCACCTTTGGTGTTGAGAACATGTTGGGGACCAATCCCCTCACCATTGGTTTTCCCACGGACGAGGACTTTCCCTTTGTTCTCGACTGCGCCACCTCCGTAACCCAGCGGGGCAAAATAGAGATGTACGGCCGCGCCGGAAAGGAACTTCCCCCGGGCTGGGTGATCGGTCGGGACGGAAAGACCCGGACGGATACACAGCAGGTACTCAAGGATCTGACCACCGGCGGAGCTGCCCTGGCACCCCTGGGAGGTCTCGGAGAGGAGGGAGCAGGTTACAAGGGCTACGGCTACGCCACGGTGGTGGAGGTCTTGTCGGCGGCCCTGCAGGGCGGTTCCTTTCTGCGGGACCTCAACGGCATTGACGAAGAGGGGCAGCGTGTTCCCTATCCCCTGGGCCATTTTTTTATCGCCGTCAATACCGAATTCTTCATGGGGCTGGAGACCTTCAAAAGCATATCCGGAGCCATAATGCGGGACCTCCGGAGTTCCAAGAAGGCCGAGGGGGAGGAACGTATCTATACTGCGGGAGAAAAGGAGTGGATCGCCTGGAATTACCGGAAGGAGAGGGGCTGTCCCGTTCCGCCGGTGCTGCAAAAGCAGATGCAGGAGCTCCGGGACCGCTGGAAGATGGACTACCGGTTCCCCTGGGACTGATTTTCGTTCGGGTCAGGAGAACCGGCAGACTGCTTTGTTCTGCTGTTTTCTTGTTGTCTGTTGCCCTCAGGCTTTGCGCGCGTTGAGGGTTATGTTTCGAACCACCTTGAATGCATGCCGGGTAGCTCCTACGTCGGCAACTCCCTTACCTGCGATATCGAAGGCGGTCCCGTGGGCCGGGGTGGTAATGGGCACCGGAAAGCCTGCGTGGTAGGTGACGCCCCGGTGGAATCCCATAAGCTTGGTGGCGATCTGGCACTGGTCGTGGTACATGGCGATTACCGCGTTGTAGACACCGTCCCTGAGCTTGATAAACACCGTGTCGGAGGGGAAAGGTCCCGCCGCACTGATGCCTTCGGCCTTTGCCGCCTGTACCGCAGGTTCGATGGCCCGTCCCTCTTCGTCGCCGAAGAGTCCGTGTTCGCCGCCGTGGGGGTTCAGGGCTGCCACAGCGAGCCTGGGGTTCTCCTTGCCGTAGGCACGCATGGCCGCGTCGACAAAACGGATTGCTGCGAGCACATTATCCTTGCTTATCATGGAGGCGACATCCCTGATTCCAACGTGGGATGTTACCCGCATGGTCCAGGATTCATCCAGGATATTGATCTCCTCCAGGGCTTTATGATCAGGAAAATGCTCCTTGAAGAGTTCGAGCTCACTGCCGTAGGGCGAACCTCCCGTATGCATGGACTCTTTATTCAAAGGAGCAAAAATGAAGCCGTCGAGTTTCTGTTCCAGGATAACCTTGATGGCAAAGAGCAGGGTATCCAGCACGGCTTTGCCCGCACGGGCGTCAACCTTGCCGTATTCCACCGTTGCAGGGTCAAGGGTCGGATAATCCAGCAGCAGGAAGTCCCCTGAGGTGCTGTCGATCTGCTCCGGGGATTCTATGATTCTTGGGACCGGCGCCTTCACGCCGGCCACGGAGATACCCGCTTCCCACTGCCGCTGGTCTCCTATAAGGACGATTCTTGTCCCGTCAAAGACACTTGGGTCAGACAGGAGTCTGGCTGTCAGTTCCGGGCCTATGCCGGCGGCATCGCCGAGGGTGACAGCTATTCTGATTTTCTTGTCGGAAGACATTCTTTAACTCCTTCGTTGTTCGGTTATAACATTCCCAGTGCCCTGGGGATGGCGAAAACCATGAAATCCGGAAGGTGGATAACCATGGCCAGGATGGCGATAAGGGACCCTACAAAGGGCATGTTGGCCTTGGTCAGGGTCCACATGTCGATCTTTGCCAGGGTACAGGTAATATAGAGGGCCGATCCCACCGGGGGTGTCTGCTGCCCGATACCCCAGCACATCATCACTACCATGGCAAAGTGAAAGGGATGTATTCCCAGTTTTGCCGCGATGGGGAGGAAGAGGGGAATAACGATAACCAGCATGGCTGTTCCGTGCAGGAAGGTTCCCGATACAATCAGGATGCCCGCAACGATCCAGAGGAAAAGGTAGGGATTGGTAGTCAGAGTCAGAAAAGGGTTAACCAGAAGCTGGGGAATCTTTGCGTAGGCGAAAACCCAGCCAAGCAGGTTGGCCACGGAAATGATGATCATGACCTGACCGGAAAGAAGGGCGGACTCCTTGGCCGCGGCGAAAATCTTTTTCGGCGGCAGCTCCCTGGTAACAAGACCGTACAGGATTATATAGGTCGCTGCGGCACCCGCTGCCTCGGTGGTGGTAAAAACTCCCCCCATAATACCACCCAGAATGATAAGGGGAAGCATCAGGGCCGGAATGCTCTCTACAAAGGTCTTTGCCAGGGTCTTCAGGGAGAACTTTGTCTCCGAGCCGTAGCCCTCCTTGATGGAGATAATAAGGGATACCAGGCACATGGCTGCACCGATCATGATTCCCGGAAGAAGTCCGGCTATAAACAGGGTCGGTACCGAAAGTCCTACGAAAACACCGTAGAGGATCATGGGGACGCTGGGGGGGATGATGATGCCGATGGTCGATGAAGCCGCGGTAACGGCACCGGTAAAGGAGGGCTTGTAGCCCTTGTCAATCATGGCGGGGATTATAACCCCGCCGACTGCTGCGGTATCCGCCATGGAAGTGCCGGAAATACCTGCAAAGAACATGCTGGTCACTACATTGACCATGGCAAGTCCCCCTTTCATGTGTCCCACCAGGGCCATGGCGAAGTCGACGATCTTCTGGGAAAGATTGGTCCGGTTCATCATGATTCCCACGAAGATGAACAGGGGCACCCCAAGCAGGGTAAAACTGTCGACCCCCAGCAGAAGGCGCTGTACAACCACGATAAGGGGAACATTGGTGGCAAAGGTTAGAAAGGCCAGGGATGTTACCCCCAGGGCGAAGGCCACCGGCAGATTCAGCATTATAAACAGGCCCATCAGGCCGAAAATAAACACAACTAACATTTCAGGATCCTCCTTATTCAGCCGCCTTGAAGTCCTTCATGCTTTGGATGATGGACATTACTGTCTGGGCTACCATCAGGATCCCGGTTACCGGAAAAACACTGTAATAGAACCAGCCGATCGATATATCGGTGTAGGGCATGGTTACTCCGAGAAATTCGTAGGAAAAAATAAAACCCTGATAGGTTACGACAAGCAGGAAAATTCCGATCAGGATCTGCCCCACCAGGTCGGTCAGGGCTTTGAACCTGGGAGAAAATTTGGCAACCAGCAGGTCGAAACCGATATGCTTGTTCTCTCTCATGGCTGCATAGGCCCCCAGAAAGGAGAGCCAGACGATGAACATTCGGGTTATCTCCTCGGTCCAGGAGAGGGGATGGTCGAGTACGTAGCGGTAAAAGACAGCTATTGAAACTACAACGGTCATGCCGAGTACCAGTACCCCCATCAGGGAATCGACAAGCCGGTCAAGCTTCTCTTTCATTCTGTGCTCCTTTTAGGATTTGTAAGGTCGCTTGTAAAAAAGAGGCAGCCCCGCGGGGCTGCCCGTGTTCCGCGAGGGAACCCTGATCAGTCGGCCAGAGCCGCGATCTGGTCCATTATGCTGCCTGCATCCTGGAACTTGTTTTCGGATGCGATGGTCTGCCAGATAGGTCTGGAAAGGTCCACGAAGGATTTGACATCCGCTTCGTTGACCTCGATTCCGTCCTGTGCCATTACGTCCGCAAGTTTGGCGTCGGCTTCGGCACCAAGCTGTCTGGTGTAGCGGGCGGTCTCTTTTCCGGCGTCCACGAGTACCTTCTGCAGGTCCGCGGGCAGGGACTGGAAGAGCTTGTTGTTCATCAGCAGGTGTACCGCAGAGTAGACGTGTCCGCTCAAGGAAAGGTATTTCTGAACTTCATGGAGGGAGGCCTGGTAGATGGTTGCCATGGGGTTCTCCTGTCCATCGATGATACCCTGCTGAAGGGCACCGAAAACTTCAGTAAAGGACATGGCCACCGGGTTGGCACCGAAGGCCTTGAAGGTGCTCATCCGAACAGGGCTTTCAGGGGTTCTGAGTTTGATACCGGCCAGGTCGGAGGGGGTGTATATGGGACGGACATTATTGGTTATCTGCCGAAAACCGTTTTCCCAGTAACCCAGGTGTTTGATGTTCTGGTCTTCCAGGGGTTTCGCCATCTTCTCGCCAAGTGCGCCGTCCAGAGCTTTGCTGACGTGCTCGCGGCTTACAAAAAGGTAGGGCGCGTCAAGCAGCTTGAAGTAATCATTCAGGGAGACAACGGGAGAGGAGGATAGTCCCAGTTCCAGGGTCCCGAGTTTAATGCTCTCCTGAATGTCCTTGTCCGCCCCGAGCTGTCCGTTGGGATAGTGTTCAACGACGAGTCGGCCGTTGGAGTTGGCCTCGACAAGTTCCTTAAACTTTTCTGAACCCTTGTAATAGAGTCCTTCTTCTGTGTGGGTGTGGGCGATTCTCAGTATAACGGGTTTTTCAGCGCCTGCTGCTCCCCCTTCCTGTCCACCGCCGGCCCATACGATGCCCATAGTCGCAAACAACAGAACCATAAAAACCAGTGCTTTCTTCATTACTGTCACTCCTTATTAAGATATGGTTAATGGTATATGTTATATTGCAAGAGCTGTGCCAAGAAATTGGGAGACACTATAAGTCACTGCAATGCAAAGGTTTGAGTGGCTATTGTCCTTTATCTGTTTCCCTTTGTTTCCGTGTTGTGTTTGATTCTGATACGATTTATCTTGCAACACCTGTGTCAACATGATACACTTTCCTATGCTCAAGATTACCTTTGTCATTCCCTATTACGACCTGGAAGAAACAGTACATAAGTACCTGGCGGAAGAACGCCGCCGGGACGTCAGTTTTGATACCACCCATATAGTCGGAACCGAGGATGTGAGGAAACTGAAATTTGACTGCGACATCATCATTGCCCGGGGAATCACCTGCGCCGCCCTCAGGGAGTATCATCCGGAAATCACCGTAGTGGAGATTCCGGTTACCGGATATGACGTAATCTGCGCCCTGGACGAGTGTAAACGACGCTTCGGCGCCAGACGAATCGCGGTAATCGGCTCGGTAAACATGGTCTACGGATCTCCGGTTCTGAACAACATCATGGATATCGAAGTGATGGTTTACCGGGTAGAGAAGGAGGAGGACGCCTCCTATTATATTCACGATGCCGTGGATCGGGGTGCTGAAGCCATAGTGGGCGGTCTAATGACCTATAATTTCGCTTTGCAGATGGGGATCAACGCAACCTGGGTAAAATCCAGGGAGGATGCCATCAAACAGGCGGTTGACGAGGCGATTCGTACCAGCGAGATCAAGGAGAAGGAACGGGAACGGGCCGAGTTTTTTCAGATTATCATGGATTATACCCACGAGGGTATCCTTGCGGTAGACAGGTCCGGCCGCATTACCGCGGTAAACACCTCCGCCATCAGAATGCTCGGTTTCCAGAGGAGTATTCTCGGTCGGCAGGTAGAAACCGTACTCCCGTCGAATACCATATCCCGGGTACTTGAGCGGGGAGAGGAGGATCTGGGGGCCCTTGAGCTTGTGGGGGATTCCCACGTTGCGGCCAACTTTGTTCCCATCAGGATCGACAATGCTGTAACAGGTGCTGTCGCGACCCTCCAGAATGTCAGCCGCATTGTAGAAATCGAGAACAAGATCCGCAAGAAAATACTTACCAAGGGACATACGGCAAAATACGGCTTTCGGGATATTGTCGGCCGAAGCGACAGGATAAAAACAGCAATCAGGACTGCCGAGAAGTTCAGCAAAGTGGATGCAAACGTGCTGGTTTTTGGAGAGACGGGTACGGGAAAGGAGCTCTTTGCCCACAGCATCCACCGGATGAGCTCCCGGGCACAGGGCCCCTTTGTGGCGGTAAACTGTGCGGCCCTGCCGGAGCAGCTTCTGGAAAGCGAGCTTTTCGGATATGCAGAAGGGGCTTTCACCGGCGCCATGAAGGGAGGAAAGGCCGGGCTCTTTGAAATTGCCCACGAGGGGACCATCTTTCTCGATGAGGTAGGGGAGATACCCCTTTCCCTGCAGGCAAAGCTGCTGAGGGTGCTTCAGGAGCGGGAGATCATGCGCATAGGTCACGACCGGGTAATCCCCGTCAATGTAAGGATTATCGCCGCCACCAACAAGGACCTCGGGGCCATGGCGAAGGAGGGAAAGTTTCGGCAGGATATCCTTTTTCGCCTCGATGTTCTGCGCATCAATGTGCCTCCTTTACGGCAGCGCCGGGAGGATGTGCCCCTGCTCATGAAGCACTATCTGAACCTCTATCGCGGCCGGATGGGGCTTTCCGGTGTTACGGTGAATCCTCGGGCAATGGATCTGCTTGAGTCCTACTCATGGCCGGGTAACGTGCGGGAGCTGGCTAATCTCTGCGAACGTCTTTCCGCCCTGTGCGAGGGAAATACCATTGAGTGTTCCGATATCGAAGGGCTCTCAGCGGAGACTCCGGAAGGAGCTGCCTGTCCGGACCCCCTTGTTTTCAGGGATGACTCCGTCCAGGAACTCAGAGACCTGGAGAAACAGGCGATCCTTGCCGCCCTCGAGGCTGCGGGGGGTAACTGTTCCCAGGCCGCACGCTCGCTTGGAATAAGCCGGAGTACCCTTTGGCGCAAACTGAAGACCCTGGGGGGGGAGGGGGCTTAAATATACCGTCGGGGCAGGATGGCCAGGACCCTTGTCCCTTCGCCCTGAACACTGTGGATGCTTAATCCGTAGTTTTCCCCGTACAGCAGTTTTAACCGTTTGTTGGTGTTGTAAAGGCCAATATGGTATGAGAGGTCCTTTTCTTCCCGTTCCTCTGTAAAGGATGTTCGTATCTCCTCGAGTTTTTCCGGTGATATGCCTTTTCCGGTGTCCCGGACCTGAACCTCCATGTTTTCTTCTGTCCCGCAAATCGTTATGAAAATCCTGGCGGACCCTTTCATAGGTTTGATTCCGTGGTAGATGGCGTTTTCCAGCAGGGGCTGCAAAAGGAGTTTCATTACTCCGCATTCCAGAAGTTCGTCCTCGTAGTCCCACTGGACCTCGAATTTGTCCCTGTAGCGTACCTTCTGTATGGCGATGTAACTTTTAGTGCTTTCAATTTCCTCTTTCAGGTAGACCTCCCGCTGATCTCCCCGAAGGGAGTACTGCAGAACATCCGAGAGGTTGGTTATCATGTCGTTTGCTTCGTTGGGTTTCCCGGTAAAGCCCAGGACCTTCCAGTTGATTGTCTCCAGGGTGTTGAAAAGGAAGTGGGGGTTCATCTGGGACTGCAGAGCCATGAGTTCGATAGTCCGGGTTCGATACATCCGTTCTGAAAGCTGGACCTTCAGGTAACTGCGCTCGATGAAGGTCTTCAGCAGGTTCTGGACAATGTAGCCGTATTCGTCATGTACCCGTGAAGGTCCGGACGGAAGGGGCTGTTCGTTTTCCGCGGAATCGATTATGGAGATAATGTTCTGAATATTTCGGTAATTACGCCGTGTCAAAACATATGTTATGCCAAGCCCCATCAGAGCCGAGAAAATGAATACGCCGAAGGTTATCTGACTCAGACGGGAAGGAATGTCGTAAATAGTCTCAGTCGGAACAATGGAGATATAATGCCAGCCGTAACGTTGTGATTTAAGACGAGACACGGTGTAGGGGCTGTCGGGTCCCTCTTTAGCGGTGCCTGGATTGTAACCGGCCGGAGGTGATCCGAAAAGCAGCCGGTTCTCCTGGTTGGTTATCAGAATCTGCTGTTCCTGATATATCTTCAGGGATCTCAGGAGGTTTTCTATGTATTCAGCGTTAATGTTGAGGACAATCACCCCGTCCGTCCGGGCTACCCCAGAGGAGAAGAGCCTGCGGTATATGCTCAGGATTCTCTTCGATTCCCGTTCAAAGGCGTATTGGCGGATGTTCCGAACCTCGGTCCACATTAATGATTCTCCCTGATAGGTCCGGGCGCGCACGTACCACTGGGTATCGAAGAATTTGTCCAGGGACGTTAGTCCTTCAGTGGTGGTCAGAAAGCGACCGTAATCATTGTTCATGTATACGTATATGGAGTGTATATAGGGCCGGGAGTTCGCCGGAGCATCGATAAAATTCCTGATCATGGCAAGCTTGTCAATTTCAGTGTTGCTAAGGCTGTAAGGATCGCTCCTGAGGATGCGCTTAAGACCGAAATTGATCTCCGGATTGGTCCCGAAATTCAGATTAAGGGAATCCATCTCGTTGAGCATAACCTCTATGGCCGCCATGATCTGACCAAGAAGGATGGTATCCTTCCGGTCTATCTCCTCCCGGACGAATTTATGTGTTATGGCGATGGATATGGATCCCAGCAGCATGAGAGAAACGAAAAGGGGAACCAGAAAGAGGGCAAAATTTCGTAAAAAAAAGCGCGACTGCTTATGTTCGACCATGGAAGAATCCCTATGCCCCTGAATTCCGATATTCCCGGGGACACATTCCAAAGTGCTGCTTGAAGGCCCGGGAGAAACTCTTAGGCGAACTGTATCCCAGCATATGGCTTATTTCATGTGTCCTGTAGCCGATGTCCAGTAATAGTTCTGCCGCTTTTCCCATCTTTACCGTCAGGAGATAATCGGAAAAATTCTCCCCGGTAATCTGCTTATAGAGCTTGCTCAGGTAATGGGGATTCATGCGTACTATGTCGGCGGCTTTTTCCAGGCTGGCATCATGATAGTTCGTTTCCAGGTATTCCCTGACCTTTGCTATTATCCGTTCCTGAAGTCCGCCTTCCGGGCTGTTCCCATGCTGCAATTGTTCATGATTTTCCCTGCCTTCGGAGATAGCCCGTTCCTCATCAAGCTCTTCCTTTAATTTGAGGAAGACCTGACTGAGCTCGGAGTATTTTGTGGGTTTGACTATGTAATCCCTTACTCCGATGGAGAGGGCCTTGCGGGCGTAGTCAAAATCTCTATATCCGCTCAAGAAAATGATTTTTATCCGCGGGTACCGGTCCCGGAGGTCCCGGGCAAGTTCGATGCCGGACATTTCGGGCATCATGATATCGCAGAGAACCGCGTCCACAGGCTTCTCAGCAATATAATCCAGGGCTTCCCGGCCGTTTTCCCGGACAGCCTGGACTTCAAAGCCGGTTTCATGCCAGGGAAAGAGGTTACTGAGTCCGTTTCGTATCTCGTATTCGTCGTCGACAATAAGCAGGGTATACATCTCTCAACCGTGATGAATATACTATCATCACTTTTCAAAAGCCCGCAATCTGTTCATGTTTGATAATCTTAAAATATGCAACCTTTCTCAAGAAAAGTGTCTTTTTTGAGTAAGCGTATGTTCAGCGTGACAATTCTTAGTACCATAATCCCAAGCATTGGCTCTTATGGTATCCTCCGAGGGATGGTACCATTTCTATGTATTTCAACTATTTATCCTTAAGGAGGAAAAAATGAGAAAACTACTGTTGCTGTCTCTCGTTCTTGTTCTGTCCGCAGGTCTGGTTTTTGCCGGAGGACAGGGAGATTCTGCAGGCGGATCCTCGGACCAGGTAAACTTGCGCTTTTCCTGGTGGGGCGGCGATACCCGGCACAAGGCAACTCTGGCTGCTATCGAAGCCTATGAGGCAAAGAATCCCAACGTAAAAATTGAGGCCGAATACGGCGGATTCGATTCCTACTATCAGAAGCTCGTTACCCAGCTGGCTGGCGGAACCGCCGCGGATGTGGTGCAGATCGATTACAAGTGGGTTCACGATCTGGCTGCCCAGGGCGAGGTATTTGTGAACATGAATACCCTGGGCGATAAAATCGACATGAGCGGCTTTGACATGAAATTCACCAAAGCTTACGGTGCTTCCGGGGACTATCTTCTGGGACTTCCCACCGGCCTGAACGCCATGGGGCTGATGGTCAATACCGGTTTCTTCGAGGAGATGG
>Ga0334895_1001441_pt1 | contig 24189 bp, 17 predicted proteins | sample GraSluR3_MG_7_FD_207229 | JGI IMG/M metagenome (GOLD analysis project Ga0334895, IMG submission 207229) | Sludge microbial communities from methane-producing bioreactor in Wageningen University, Netherlands - Granular Sludge_31_05-R3 | ecosystem: Engineered > Bioreactor > Anaerobic >... | reverse complement strand
ATAATTCTAGATCCACCAAAATTTGCTCAAACAAAACAACAGGTTCCCGGAGCACTTCGTGCCTATAAAGACATTAATCGACTTGCTATGAAAGCAGTACGCCCCGGTGGGGTTGTCGCTACTTTCAGCTGTTCAGGTGGTGTCTCGCGGGAACAGTTTTACACTATGCTTGCATGGGCAGCAAAGGATATCGGCCGAGATGTACAAATTATGGAAACTCTCGGGCAACCGGGTGACCATCCGGTAAGATTATCATTTCCCGAATCAGAGTATCTAAAAGGGTACATTTTAACGGTATTATGAGGAAAATCGAGGTGAATTCGACGATGACCCATAGGATATTGCCATTTTTTCTGTATCCAGAATTTAGTCTGTGTGTTATAGTGATGATGTATAATGACTCAAAAGAATGTCCATGAGGAGGAAACACGTGAAACGTCTTTCAAGAAGTCTTATCACGACACTGCTGGTTACACTGCTGGCCTTCGCGTTCATTGGTTGTCAGACCACACCGGAGGTAGAAGCAATTGAACCTGCAGCGCCGGTTGTTGAGCCTGTAGCTCCCCCAGCTCCTGTAGTTGAAGAGGTAGAGGCTCCAGTTGTGGAACCTGTGGTTGAAGCCCCACCGGTGGAAGAGGTTGCGGCACCTGCTGAGGTAGTTGTTGAGCGCAAGGCTCCCACAGAGGATATGGTTGTCAAATCTGACGACCGGTTTACCGAATTTGATCTCTACATTGCACATACCAATGATGTAATGGGTGATCTTGAAGGCGGTATTGGATATGCAAAACTGGCAACAGGAGTGAATTATGGTCGTTCACTGACTAATAAGACACTGTTGCTTGATGCCGGTAACGTAGCAAGTGGCAATCCGATGGTTGAATACTATTGGGGTGAGCCAGCTGGTGCAATGCTTGATCTTCTGGGATACGATGCAGTAGCCCCTGGTCCGGCTGACTTTGCCTATGGTGCCGACTACTTGGTACAGGCTGCTCGTTTTGCTGAAGCAAACACTGATCTAAAGGTATTGAGTGCGAACGTACTGAATGCCCGTGGCGAATGGGTGTTCCAGCCCTACCAGCTCTACTACTACAACGGATTTGTAGTTGCAGTTGCCGGTGTAACTGCCCCCCCAGCAGATACAGAAGGGTTATCGTTCCTGCATCCCGCAGTGATCGAGTCAGCTCAGTATGCAGTTGATCAGGCCAGAGAAATGGCTGATTTTGTAGTACTCCTTGGTAATATTGGTAATGTAAATGGAATTACCAGTGAAGTGATTGCCCAGAACATTGATGGTATTGATCTGATTGTTGACGGTGCAGCTGCGAAAGCTCCTGCAGGCGGCAAGCGTGTTGGTGATACGGTCATTGTGAATGCTGGAGCGAAGCTCTCGAGTGTTGGTGTGGTTGAAGTGCATGTCAAAGACAATGCGGCGACACGCGTAACCCCGTTGAGAATCACCTCTGGTGATGTTAATAATCCTGCACAGTCAGCGCTGGCACAGTGGGCTGGAATCAGCTACGTACCGGAAGATGCTGCTGTTCGTGGGTACATTGATGCAGTGAAGGGTGCCTATGCGAAAGCTACTGCACCGAAACCAGCTGCACCGAAGGCAGAACCTGTAGTTGAAGCTGCTGAAGTGGCAGTTGAAGCTGTAGTACCTGCAGCTCCTGCAGTAGATGAAGATGTAATGGTCAAATCCAACGATGGGCAGAAGAATTTCTACCTCTACGTGGTCCATACAAATGATGTGCATGGACGCATTGAAGCTGACCCGGGTGTCGGTTATGCAAATCTTGCTACATTGGTGAACATGGGTCGTTCGGTAACGAATAAGAACCTGCTGCTTGATGCTGGAGATGTTTCACATGGTACATTGCTGACTAATCTGTTCGAAGGTGAAACGGCTGCTGTACTTCTTGATATGCTCGGATACGATGCAGTTGTTCCTGGAAACCATGACTTTAACTATGGTAAGGAGCGTTTGATCGAGGCTGCAAAGATTGCTGAACAGTACTCGGATCTGAGAGTTCTTGCTGCAAATGTTCTTGATGAACAGGGTAAGATGGTATTCCAGCCTTACCAGTTATACTACTTTGATGGATTTACGGTAGGTGTGATTGGAGCTACCACTCCTGACACTGAGACAAAGACTCATCCGAAGAATGTTGAAGGACTCTCCTTCATGAGTGATGAAGTCGTCTATGGTGCACAGGCAATGGTTGATGAAGTACGTGACCGAGCAGATTATGTGATCGTACTTGCACACCTTGGTCTCGACGAGGATGGATCCTATGGCGTTACCAGCAGAATGCTTGCTGAAAACGTGAAGGGAATTGATTTGATTGTTGATGGCCATAGTCATACCGTGCTTGAAAATGGTCAGCGTGTTGGTGATACCCTGATTGTCTCTGCTGGCGAATATATGAAGCAGGTCGGTCTGGTGGAAATCGCAGTACGCAATGGTGAAGCTGTCGGTGAGACTGCTGTACTGATCTCAGCTGAAGATGTCGCTGATCCTTCGAAGAATGATTATGCGAAGATGCTGGGTATTACTGAAGTAACTCCTGATCCGCAGGTAACTGCTTATGTTGAGAGCCAGAAGGCTCGACTCGAGCAGATCACCAACGAAGTGGTTGCTTATACTCCTGTATACCTTGATGGAGAGAGAAACAATGTTCGGACCAAACCGACCAACCTCGGTAACATGATTGCCAAGGCTATGGTTGAAGCGACCGGTGCAGATGTTGCCTTCACCAATGGAGGAGGGATCAGAGCTTCTATTCCTGCTGGAGAGGTGACTCGTGGAGATATCATTACTGTTCTTCCATTCAACAACACAGTTGTGGTGGTTGAAGTCACCGGTCAGGATATCTATGATGCTCTTGAATGGGGTTACTCACGATTGCCTGAAAGCAATGGCGGATTCCCGCAGACAGCCAACATGGGTATTGTCTACAGCCGCTTCAGTGATCCAGGTAATAGAATTAAGAGAGTGCTGATCAATGGTAAGGTTGTTGATCGTAGCGCTACATATACCTTGGCTACGAATGATTTCATGGCCGCAGGTGGTGATGGCTACACGATGTTGAACAGACCAATTGTGATGTACGGTGTCGGTTTGGATGAAGTTCTTACCGATTACATGGTCAAGCACAACCAGAAATAGGGCAAATAAACCAAATTTCAGCCGCTCGTTCATCGGGCGGCTGTTTTATTATTTGAGTAATTACATACAGTGGTGTACACTAGTGATGTAGGGTAGAGAACTAGTTCATACATCTAGCCTTGCTATCTATGTAATCTGCCCATGTTATTCAGGTTACAAATAGAGGAGGCCTAGAACCATGGATATCAAGCTGAAGAAACCTATCGCTATTACCGGTGCGCTCATTGTACTCTTTATTATTATATTGCTCATCAGTAATGGGAATGTCACCTTGAATGTATTTTCTCTCGTTATTCTCCTTGCGCTCATTGCGTTGGTGTGGTTTAGATATTTACAGGCAAATAATGTTACCGTAGATGTAACAAACCCGGTCCCATCGGAAGCTCCTAAGAGGGAATCAGAGCCTAGCGAAAATGATGAAGATATGGCAACCCGTACTGGAGCAGTTTGCGAGAAAGCAGGGGTATATGTGTGCAAAGATCATCCAAAACGTAAAGTTACCATGAAACTTGGCAATAGGTTTCCCCCGTGTCGTGGCGATAAAAAAGGACACTCTGCTATCTGGAAATTGCAAGAATAATCATCTTATTAATACCGTTGTTCTCAGCACCATGCGCATACGTGTGGTGCTGTTTTTCTCTGTTTAATACGCAATAGCGTTGATACTTTTTCCAGTTATCAGTAATGTTATATAGTTGGATTATGAAGAAGGACTCGGTATGAAACGACGACAATTTCTTACGTTATTACTCTTCAGTATATGTGTGTTGGGGCAACTGGGAGCGACCCCCCTTACTTTAACTTTACCGGATGCACTTTCGGTGGCTAAGCAACAAAATCTCTCATTACAGGTTCAGGATATAGACCTTCAGATGGCAAAACGGGATGTGGATACTTCATGGAATCTATTTCTCCCATCGATTAACCTTTCATTAAGTCATGGCGGCAATAGTTCGGTATTTTCCCCTGCTTCAGTGCAAAATCCAGCTGTAATTTCAGGACTTACTGCCGCTCTTCAGGTTGAATTTCCCTTGAATCTTGCGGTAAAAGATCAGCTTGAATCCTATGATCTTGCTTACAGTGTTCAGCAGGTAACCTATCGTCAGGCAGAAAGTGAAATTGAACGGGCAGTAACAAAACTGTTTTACTACCTGATTGCTGAACAGAAGAATCTTGAGCTGCAATACCAGAATCTGGAACTGAGCAGGAAACAATATGCTTCCGTAGTGGCTCAGTATGAATCGGGGTATATCCCCGAGTTGGAAATGCTCTCTTCTGAGCTGAAAGTTCAGCAATTGCTCCCTGCACTGCAGAAAAGTGAACATGCCTATAATCAACAGCTTCTTGCATTCAAGACGCTCCTCGGTATTGAACTGGAAACAGAGATAACCCTTGATGGAGAACTTCCTGACTGGAAATTGACACAGTCAACAGAAGAACTGATAAACCGGCTCGATACTACCCGGTCGATGCAGCTGTTCGATCTGAATGCAGCTTCGCTCAAGGCAGGGAAAGCAGCAAAGCGAAAGGCGGAACTTACTCCGACATTGATGATCAGTGGTGGGTATACCATCAATACCGATGCTTTATCAGTATCTCCTACAACTCCAGCTATTGGTGGTTGGAGTGATACTGCACGATACTCTGTGAGCCTGATTATTCCGCTTGATGCTCATATCCCTGATAGTGCTGCCAAGGTAGGCTTGGCAGAGATGGATGACTCGCTCAGAAAGCTCCTACTTGAAAAACAGCAGGCAAGAATTCAGCAGGAACAAAGTCTGATTACCCAAATACAGACAATTGAAAATATCATTCAGCAGATCCAATTGGCACAGCGTAATATTGATTTGGCAAAGCAGGTCTATGGTATGTATCAAGCTCAGTATGAAGCTGGATATGCCGATATACTCTCGGTAGACTCCGCTCAGCAGGATGTATTCTCTGCAGAACAGAACCTAGTATATCTAGAGTACCAATATGCCAGTGCATTAGTAGATCTGGCGTACGATGTGCAACTAGAAGTACATCAGTTGTGAATTGGATAAGGAGAGAGATGTCATGAGCAGGGATATACCCGAAAAATCGCGCAAGAAGAGTCGAGTTGGTCTTGTTATTCTATTATTGATCATAATCGGAGCAGTTGGAGTGATCGTTCTCAACCCGTTTCAATATATTTCCCAGTTCGCCCCGGATGTTGCTCCTGAACAGGATAGCACCCAGGGGAAGCCCGTTGTCAGAACAATCTCTGCGCGAGTGGGCACCCTTCGTGATTATCTGAGAATTAATGGTGATGTGGTGAATCGGGAGACAATCGATATCTATCCTGAAGCAGCAGGAAAACTTACCAGTTTTTCTTTACGAGTAGGAGATGAGATCTCAGCTGATCAGGAAATTGCTCGAATCGACCCATCTCGACCGGGAACTCAATATCGTGAAATTGCAGTAACCAGTCCCATTGCAGGAACCGTGCTGCAGGTGAATTTTTCTTCCGGGGCAACAGTTACTCCTCAGGCAGCTCTTGTACGAGTCGGCCTGCCTGATGCGCTTGAGGTCCAAGTATCAGTACCCGAACGATATATCGGCGTTATTGATTTGGCCACTGAGGCAGTTGCTGAATTCGCTGCTTTCCCGCAAACCACATTTAGCGGAAGGGTAAGTCACCTCAGCCCCGTATTAAATCCAGCCACGCGTACCCTTACCGTCAGCGTTGCTCTTGACGATCCACACCGTCAAATCAAGGCAGGTATGTTCCCCTCGTTGATTCTTTATACGTATCAGGCAGAAGATGTAGTGATTATAGATCACAATAGCGTGCTCTATGATGGAGACAATCCGTATGTATTCACAGTCGATGAGAACGAACAGGTTCATCGAAAGGATATCGAGCTGGGGTTGATCGTTGATGATCAGGCTCAGGTAATAACCGGGCTCTCTGCAGGTGATCAGGTAGTTACTCAAGGACAGACATTACTTACCGATGGCGCATCGGTTCGAGTAATTGATTAACTGAGGTAGATTATGAGTCTTACCCATACCATAGTACATCGTCCCACCACCATTTTAGTTATCTATTTGCTGCTTACTGCACTGGCGATTGCCGTCTTTCCGAATCTTGCAGTTGAGTTGTTCCCTGAAATGGATCTTCCGATGGTCATTGTATACACATCATACACCGGAGCGAGCCCTGAGACGATGGAAGAATCCATCACAAAACCTATTGAAGGGGTGATATCCAATGTAGGTGGCATCAACACGCTAACCTCAACTTCATCGGAAGGGACGAGCATGGTTATGATCCAGTTCGATTATGGAACAGACCTTGATGCAGCTTCCCGATCCATCGATGATAATGTGAATCTCATTTCTGATATGCTTCCTGAAGGAGCTTCTTCACCGACTCTATTCAAACTGAACACCAATATGATGCCGGTAATGAATATCGCAGTGATCGGTAATGCAGGACAGACTGCCAATGATTTACGGAAGATCGCTCAGGATACGGTGCAGTCCCGACTGGATCGAGTCCCGGGAGTATCCCAGACTTCAGTGAATGGAGGACAGGATGCCTTCGTTCACGTAGCTGTTTCCCAGAATCGATTAGATGCGTATGGAATTACCCTCTCCCAGGTAGCACAGGTGCTACATCCGCAGAATTATCAGATCGGATCGGGATCCATCACTGAAGGTGGTATCGATTATTTGGTTCGAACAAAAGCAGAATTTTCTGATATTGATGAAATCAGGAATGCAATGGTCATGTCGATTCCGCAAACCGACGCATATGGAAGAGTTATCTCATCGACTGTGGTTACCATTGGCGATATCGCAGAAGTCTCGTATGCATTCCGAGATCCCACCAGTTTAGTGTATATCAACGGAGAACCGGGGGTATACCTTTCAGTGTCGAAGGAATCCGATGCCAATAGTGTACAGGTATCCGCAGCTGTTCATGAGGCACTTGATGAATTATCTCATGAGCTGCCAAATTCGGTTAAACTTTCAGTAATTATCGATACTACTACCATGATCGATAGCACCATGAACACGGTGTATCAATCACTGATGTACGGTGTCATTCTCGTTATGGTGGTATTATTCATCTTCCTCAGAAGTCTTAAATCAACATTCATTATCGGAGTGTCTATCCCGATATCGCTCCTGATGACCATCTTGGTAATGTATTTTCTCGATTACAGTCTCAACCTCATGACGCTTACCGGATTGATACTCGGTTTAGGGATGACCGTAGACAGTTCCATAGTCGTGCTGGAAAATATCTTCCGCTATCGTGAACGCGGATCAAAATTAAAGACTGCTGCACTGTTGGGAACCCGAGAGATGATTGTGGCCATTACGGCATCAACGCTTACCACTGTCTGTGTATTTATACCGATTGTACTTTTGCGAAATAATCTGGAGATGCTCGGTGAAATACTCACCCCTATGGCTGGAACTATTATCATTTCGCTTATCTCTTCGCTCGTAGTTTCTGTTACCCTTATCCCCGTGCTTACCAGTTCCTATGTACGAGTCTACTCTCGTAAACAGAAGCCGTTACGGTTACGAGTGCTTCGTTGGATAGATAATGGGATGGAGCGTGCCTTTGAAGCATTAGATCGAGGATACAAGCGTATACTGGCGGTATGTATTGATTACCGATGGCTTACGCTCCTGCTGGTCGCTCTGGTGCTTGTGATTACCTTTCAGGCATTTAATGTAATGTCGACCACCTTATATCCTTCCATGAGTGAAACTTCTGTATCGTTGCAGGTTACTCTGCCGGAAGGAACGACGCTGAGCATGACAGAATCAGTGTTACGAGAATTAGAAGCACATGCCCGTGATGATATTAACGGATACCAAGATATCATCGTGACCGTAGGAGGCGGGGGGATGTTCGGTAATGGTGGAACGAACAGTGGTTCTCTGCAGATATCACTGCCCGATGCCGACCAACAGATTGATGATATGGTAACCGTTCAGGAAAAACTTCGTCTCTACTTTGATCTGTATCCTGCTGCCTCTTTCTCTTTCTCCACGGTTTCCATGGGACTGGGGAATCTCAATCCCGTGGATGTCATCGTGAAATCAGATGATCTCGAACTCGCGGTAGCAACTGCCGAGCAGATACAGACCCTCATTGCCACACACGTTCCCGGTGTCACCGAGCCGCGAACCGATTTTAATGAAGGCCTTCCTCAGCTGCAAATTACCATTGACCGAGATCGAGCCTATGCCTATGGATTAAGCATGCAGGGAATCGCGAGCGAAATCAGCAACAGCATTAATGGTATTACCGCAACACAACTGAAAGAAGGTGGAAATGAAACTGATGTCGTAGTGATTCTTCGTGATGAAGATCGATCCGATACTCCCGACCTGGAAAAGATCTTCTTCCGAACTTCATCGGGTCAAAAAGTTTCCTTAGCCAATGTTGCCTCGATTAGCCGATCCACCGGACCCGTATCCATCAGTCGTGAAGATGAGATGCGTGCGGTACATGTAGTGGGAGGTCTTGCTCCCGGATACGCCTCATCGGATGCCGAACGTGATATCCGAGCAATATTGGATGCAGAGCTGGTATCTGATGATGCAGTCATCATTGATTTCGGTGGAGACTTTGCTGATATGAACGCCATGTTCCGTCATGTCGGCATTATCCTTGCCCTTGCCATCGTGCTCGTATTCGGCGTTATGGCAAGTCTGTTTGAGTCGTTTAGAAATCCCTTCATTATTCTTCTATCTATTCCACTGATGCTTATCGGTATTGTTGCAATCTACATCATCACGGGAGAAGCCTTCAGTCTGATCAGTGCCATAGGAACGGTCATCCTTGCCGGCATAGTCGTAAATAACGGTATCGTACTGGTTGAGTATATTAATCTGCTGCGGAAACGGGGACTTGATATCAGGACCGCATGCATCGAAGCGGGCGGAAGTCGATTGAAACCCATACTCATGACCAGCCTTACCACTATTTTCGGTATGCTCCCGTTAGCTTTTTTTGGCGGACAAGGGGCAGAACAGATTCAGCCTATCGGACAGACCATCATTGGGGGAATGACAGTGAGCACTCTGATGACCATTTTCTTTACCCCAACCTTATATCGTTTGTTTAACAGCGATACTAAGCGAAGGGATGTTGAGAGTATCGAGCACCAACTGCTTGAGGAGGAATCAAATGAGACGCGTTGAAATCATGGCAGCTCAAGCGGTGCAGGAAGATATTCTTGATGCTTTCAGCCTCTATGGTGTTCCAGAGCACTACACGATTATTCCTGCTGCGCATGGACGGGGAAATACCAGTCCCAAACTCGGTAATGATGTGTGGCCGGAAGAGAACTGCATCATTATTGTCTATTGTGATGATGCAGTTGTTCAGAAGATTGAAATGGCAATAGAACTCGTCAAACGAAAGTACGATCACGAAGGAATTGGTTTCTTTGTGCTGTGAGTCCCATAAGAAAGTAAGTGAGCTTGGCCGCGGTGTAGTCGCAATGGTGTAGAGAAGGTATCGGGGCAAGCTCTACCACATCACATCCGATAATGGTTTTCCCCTGAGATAGCTGGTTCAGAAGAGAGATTGCATCCCACCAGAACAATCCCCCGGGCTCTGGCGTACCTGTTGCCGGCATCAGCGATGCGTCGAACGCATCGATGTCAAAGGTGATATAAATCTTACGCGGGAAGTGTTCCGGAAGTGTGACCGAAGAAAACGTATGCTGCAAGCTCTGGCAATCTTCTGCATCAAGATGTGCTATGTGATGCTGGTTTCTTACCCTGATCTCCTCCTCGCTGTAACTACGAACGCCTACTTGAAACAGTGGTATCTGTTGTGTTGCGGCATGGTACATGACACATGCATGACTGTTGGGATTGTTTTCATACCTTTGGCGGAGATCCATGTGCGCATCAAATTGCACTATACCTACCGCTTCATCTTCATAGCCGGAAGCAATATAGGAGATAGCGCCCTGAGTGACACTGTGCTCACCACCGAGCATGATGGGGATTCCCCCTGTGGCTCTGATGCTGCGGAATTTCTGAGCTATCTGTTCAAATATTTTCAGAGGAGATTCAGTATCGGTACAATCGATCGCTTCATGGGTATGTATGCCAAGAGTTCCCACTGATCCATAACCAGATACTGCGGTTTCCAATTGCTGTGATGCTGCTATGATAGCCTCTGGCCCCTTCGCCGTTCCTCCTTCATACGATACTGAAGCCTCCAGGGGAACAGGAACGATATGAAAGCGGGCAGTCTCAGGTGAACTTTGCGGATATTCTGAACCAAGGAAATGGGAAATATTGTCCATCTACTGACTCCTCAAGAAAGCCGGCTTGTATAATCCTCGTATGAGAATCTTTTTATCACCTGAAACTTCCCGTCGCGCCATACGACGATATCAGGAAGATCAAGACCATTGAACATCGTAGTTTTTACCATAGTGTAGTGCATCATATCTTCAAAGACCACACGATCTTTAACCACAAGCGGTTTGGTTATCGCATAGTCCCCGACAAAATCTCCGGCCAAGCAGGAGCTGCCTCCAAACCGGATACGTATTTCCTCTGGCTTACACCGCTCTCCCGGTTGCAGCACCCGACCGTTCTGTATACGAGGAGTGTAGGGCATTTCCAGGCAGTCGGGCATATGAGCGGCGAAGGATGTGTCGAGCATCACCGATACCGTATCACCATTGGTAACCACATCCAGCACCTCAGATACAAGCACCCCGGTTTCCCAAACGAATGCCGCACTGGGTTCAAGCATGATATCAAGATGGGGATATCGTGCATGAAAATCGTGCAATGTGCCAATCAGCAGATCCTTCCGGTAATCCCGGTGAGTCACTAAATGGCCCCCTCCCAGGTTAATCCAGGAGATATCATGAAGCAGATGCCCATATAATCGCTCTATCTGGACAAGGGTTTCCTGCAGTGCCTCAGCTCCACTTTCACACAGATTATGGACATGTAGCCCGGAAATTCCCCGGGGAAGTTCCCGTAATTCCGATGCAGGCACTCCCAGACGCGAGCCGGGAATACAGGGATTATACATATCGGTGGTTACACTGGAATATTCGGGATTAATTCGCAAAGCCACCTGCTTTCCCCGTACCTGATCCTGGTATTGATGATACTGAGATATTGAGTTGAAAGTTATGTGGTCGGCCAATGATGCAATCTGTGCGAACTCTCGGGGGATGTAGGCGGGGCAATACGCATGCACATCATCAAAATATGCTGCAGCAAGTCGTGCTTCATTAAGTGAACTGGCAGTAGCTCCGGTTGAAACTGCCCCAATATCATGAAATACCGCATGCATAGCGAACCCTTTCAGTGCAAAGAGGAACCGGGCGGGGATGTGTCCTCCTAGCTCCCTGATGATTTTAAGATTGTCTTGCAGTTTCTCATAATCAAGCACGAAGGCGGGAGTCCTCGCCAGAGCTCGTTCGTCTATAGCCATGGGTTAATCCTGATGATCGAATGCAAGCGGGGTATCCAATGCTACCTCCCAGGGAAGCCCAAGCTCATTCAGGAGTTCCATAAAAGGATCTGGATCAAACTGTTCCATATTCCATACTCCCGGTTGCATCCACATTCCTAAGGCCATCAGTCGTGCACCGATGGCTGCCGGTACCCCGGTGGTGTATGATACTGCCTGAGCTTTGGTATCACGATAAGCTTCCTGATGGCTGCAATTGTTGTAGATATAGGCTGTACGTTCTTTACCGTCTTTGATACCGCGAAGCTGTACGCCGATTGAAGTCTCTCCCTGGTAATTTTCTCCCAGTGATGAAGGTTCCGGCAGTACCGCATTCAGGAACTGCAGGGGTTGAATCTGCATCCCTTGATATTCAATCGGTTCAATGCTCGTCATTCCCACGTTCTGCAATACCTGCAGATGGGTAATGTACTGCTCACTGAAAGTCATCCAGAATCGAGCCTGACGGATGGTGGGAAAGTGTTTTACCAATGATTCAAGCTCCTCATGGTACAAAAGATACGAAGGTCGTATGCCGATGCGAGGATAGGCAATATCTTTACGAATCTCCAACGGTCCGGTGCGTTTCCATTCCCCCGCTTTCCAGTATCGTCCCGGCTGCGTTATCTCGCGGATATTTATCTCAGGGTTGAAGTTTGTAGCAAACGATTTGCCATGATCACCTGCATTGCAATCCACAATGTCCAGATAGTGAATCTCATCAAAATAATGTTTTGCAGCATATGCAGTAAAAACATTCGTAACACCAGGATCAAATCCACTTCCCAGAACTGCAGTCAATCCTGCCTGAGAAAATGAGGCATGAAGTTTCCATTGCCAGGAATATTCAAATTCGGCTTTATCTTTCGGTTCATAATTAGCAGTATCAAGATAATGGACACCAGTTTGTAAACATGCCTGCATAATACTCAGATCCTGATACGGCAGTGCTACATTGATTACCAGATCAGCTCTACTGTGCTGAATCAGTTGCACGACCGCTTCCACTGAGTCAGCATCGAGTGCAGCCGTAGTAACCGGAACCGGTCCCGATTCAGCAGCTATAGCCTCACATTTGCTTCTTGTTCTGCTTGCAAGGGTAATGTGTTCGTACAGATCTTCCATGCGGGCGCATTTTCTGGTAACCACATTGCCAACCCCACCGGCTCCGATAATCAATAGACGTTTTTTCATAAGGGATTAATCCTCCTGGTCTGTTTCATAATACGTATATCCACGCAACCCTGCAGTATAGCTGGTGATGATTTTTCTCCGCTGCTGCGGGGTGATTTTCCCTTCCCGCACGGCAGATTCTGCTTTCATACGAATCAGCGATTCCAGTTTCTTCGGTTCATATTCCACGTAACTGAGTACATCGGCAACGGTATCGCCATCGAGTTCGTTGTGTAATGTGATAGCTCCCTGCTCATCGCAGGTAACACTTACCACATTGGTATCGCCAAGGAGATTGTGCAAATCTCCAAGGGTCTCCTGATATGCTCCCACAAGAAAGATTCCAAGCACATAATCTTCATCTTCCGGGGGTGTGTGGAGGGCAAGGGTGGATCGGCTTTCTGAGCGTCCGATAAACTCATCGATTTTTCCCTCACAGTCACAGGTGATATCGCTGAGAATCGCATGCCGGGTAGGGCGGTGCGTGAGATGATGTATCGGCATGATGGGAAAGAGCTGGTGAATTGCCCACACGTCTGGCAGTGATTGGAAAACACTGAAGTTGCCGTAATAGATATCAGAAAGGAGGTGAGAGAGATTTTTCATTTCGGGAGGTAAATACTCCTGATGCTCTGCCATCTCCGCAATCTGCGTCATAATAGTCCAGTACAGGTGCTCTGCGGCTGCCCGTTCGCGAATACTTACCGTTCCATAGAGAAATTTGTTTCTGATCTCCTCACGATAATAATTCAGGTCATTCAGACACTCCTGAGCATTCTTTTCACTCAGGTGATCCTGAACATATCGTAAATTACTCAGAACAGGAGTTGTTATATCAAAATCGGTATCAGAATCATGGTCAGGGAGAAATACGTTGGTATCAAGGATATTGATCAGCAGCACCGAGTAATAGGCTACCAAAGCCCGTCCCGATTCACTGATGATGGTGGGATGAGCAATCTGTGAAGCATCACAGATATTCATGATCTCTTCCACGACATCGTCACAGTATTCTTTCATCGAGTAGTTGCGGCTGTTTCCCGAATTCGAGCTGCTTCCATCGTAGTCGATAGCCAACCCTCCCCCGATATCGAGAATACCCATCGGCGCTCCCTCTTGTACCAGCCCGGCATAGAAACGAGCCGCTTCGGTTAATCCCATCCGAATATCATGAATGTTGGGGATTTGCGATCCGAGGTGATAATGCAAGAGCTTAAGGCAATCAAGCATTTGTTCCTGACGCAGTTTATCCACTATCTGTATGATCTGGGTAGTATTGAGTCCAAATGCACTGCGATCACCACCGCTATCGGTCCAGTGACCTCCTGCAACAGTTGAGGGTTTCATCCTGATACCGATCGTAGGGCGAATACCGAGTTCCCGTGAGCGATCAATAATCACCTGAAGTTCTCCCGGCATCTCGATCACCAACACGGTCTGAATTCCCAGTAAAATACCGCGCAGAGCCAGATCTACGTACTCCTCATCCTTATACCCATTGCAGATAAGATAGGCATCCGGATCATCTAAATAGGCGAGAGCTGCGATCAGTTCAGCCTTACTACCTGTTTCCAGTCCATGATGATACTGCTTACCGAAGTGGGTGATCTCTTCAATAACCTGCTGTTGTTGATTCACTTTTACGGGATAGACACCACGATATTCCCCTTGGTAGGAAGCATCGGTGATTGCCTGAGCGAAACTTTCGTTGATATAGCGGATACGGTCATCAAGAATATCGCTGAACCGAAGAAGTACTGGGAGTTTGAGTCCTCTTTCCTGTAACCCATCGGCAATTACTTTGAGACTTTTTGCCGCCTGATGTTTCTTCCCCTTCAGTTTTACGTAGACCTCGCCATCCGATCCTATATGGAAGTATCCATTACCCCACTCATCAATGCGGTAGAGATTCATTGCATCTTCGGTCGTCCATTCATTCATATCACGATGGAGTATATCAGATACCTACAGACTTTTTAAGGGTAATCTGATGGATGTGGACTCCTGTCGGACAGTGCAGTATACTTATTACATTCAAACCAATAATTGCTGATGGCGTCAGCAGGGGAGGCTTTATGTCAGTATTACCGGCTCTTGAGTCCAGACGAGCGTATCGTGCATTTTCAGAGGAACCTGTCGATCGAAAAGTATTAGACTGTCTTGTACAGGCTGCGCACACATCCCCATCTACCGGAAATAATCAACCATGGCGCATTATTACCGTGGATGACCCCGATCAACTAGCTGCTCTGAAAGAAACCCTCTCCGGTGGGAATTATTGGGCCAAAAAAGCTCCTGTCATTTCAGCATTTATTACTTCACCTACATGGAGCATGCAATTCGGAGGACGCGATTATGCCTGGTTTGAACTGGGAATGGCAGCGATGGCATACCAGGTTCAGGCGGTAGCCGAACAACTGTATGTGCATCCCATGGCGGGTTTCAATGCAGATGCGGCAAAACAGGTTCTCGGTGTACCAGAAGATGCGGTGATTATGGTCTTGATGGCTGTAGGATATCCGGGAGAGACTGATGGACTGAGTGAGAAGCACCTTGAATCTGAACTTGGTCCTCGTATCAGAAAACCGCTCGAGGCAATCTCAGCCTACGGAGCATGGCAGGAACAGCTTGTTCCGAAAAAATAGCAGGTCATAGCTGCTGAACATTATTCTCAATGCTTAATGGAGATCCATCGACTTATCATAAGCGGTGGATCTTTCAATTTTTCACCAGGCAGAAAATCCCACTTATCAACACAGATCAATGATGTAAAAAAGGGCAATATCGCACGAAAATCCATAGCTATGACAGAAGCTTAAGACAAAGCATAAAAAACTATTTGCAATAGAATTGTCATAGTGTATTATCTGAATACCAATGAACTTTCTTAATGCTTGATTCATCGGTTGTGTCATTAGTTGTCAGCGGGACAAAAGAACGGTTGAAAGGAGACTCCAATAATTGCGACAGAAACAACGTGCCCTCCTTATACTCCTGTTCCTAGTGTATCTGATTTCCTCGGTACAAGCCGGGACATGGGATCTCCTCCCGCAAAAACCATTGTATCCAATACCGCTTGCTGATCGGAATTTCCCACGGTTTTCTCTTTCGTTTCCTCTCTATACCCAGCAGACCATTGATACTCAGGAGATTGACAGCGTCCTTTCACTTCGCGAATTTCTTGAATTTGGCGGGGTGAAGAGTCTTTTTCGATACACAGGAGACCAGTTTGCCACTGAACTCGCTCTTGGTGCCGGCGTGATTACCCTATTTGATGCCTTCGAAGATCGCCTTGATAACTTCGGATGGGAAGGCTCAGGATTTGTCACCTTACAGGTATCGCTTTGGGAAAATATCATACTGAGAGGGGGGATTCATCATCTCTCAAGTCATATCGGTGATGAATACTTGGCAAATTACGATGTCATCACCGATGCCGATGATATCAGTGAAGGCTCTACCTATGGTATGAACTATGTACGGGATGCAATACTCACAGGCATTGCCATCACCCTTGATCCCCATGTGCGATTCATCGCTGAGGTGCGGTATTCACTCGATATGTTCCGTTATCTGCTGCGATATAATGATTTTCCCTGGCAGGCGCAACTTTCTATTGAGTTTCTCTGGCCGCATGCAGAAACAGCTTCGCATCAATGGTATGTTGCCCTGCATACGAGTGCTTATCAGGAGGACTCCTGGTTTCCAAGTACTACGATACAACTCGGAGGACTGTTACAGAAAACCGGAAGAAGTGAGCGGTTCCGGTACGGTATCGAAATCTACTATGGCAGACCGCAGATTGCAGCCTTCAATTATACCGATTCGAAACTTCCCACTACCTGGGATGCGGTGAATCGGGAACAAGCGATTGCCTTAGGTATCTGGTACGACTTTTAGCGCATCTGAGCAAAATCGGCTTCTGAAAGTTCAACCCCGGCAGCATATCCAGTTTCTTGAAACCATATCTCTTTTGTCTCAATATGCTGAACAGTAAGGGTAATCGTTCCCATGATACTCTCGAGAATTGATCGCTCCATTTTCCCCTGTCTCGGGGCAGCAAGACGGGCAGCAGGTCCCATTTCAGCATTAAAGGTGATCAGCTGTTGTTTATCCCGTATCGTAATGGTGGCCTGTTGTTCATCACAGGAGAGACTCTGCACGACAGCTCCCGTATAAGTGCCAAATCGTATCAGATTATTGGGAAGGTGCACGAACCCAAGAAAACCGGTGAATGAACGCCCTAAAAAGGGGATCTCTGCAATGGAGAGCATGCAGGAAACACCGTGTGTGGAAAACAGGTTGGACTGCATCCATATCCAGGCAGAAGGAAAGGACTGTCCCCAGTCTTTTTCTATATAACCGCTTCCACCGGACCAGTTGATATCTTTCCGGTTAAAACGTAACGTTCCCTGCAAAGAATGATGCATAGATACAACCCCGTGGAAGCACTCCATGAATGGGACATAAGCATACCACCCCATAATCCCGGGAGCGGTGAGACGTACCGGAAATGGTTGCACCTGCTGATGCACCACTGTCCCATTTAGCTGCAAATCTTCCTGGTCGATACACACGGTAATTTCATTGGTGCTGAAATGATTCGGTCCTATCATGATATCGAATTGGCGGGTATCTGCAGAAAATTGTTCAAAAGGGTAGGTAACATACCATCTTCTCTGATCGATGCTGCTGATCACCTGAATAAATGCGTGTCGGTCAATCCCATTGGTCTCCAAGGCAATGCCGGGAATTATGGCGAGGACTTCATCGTCCTTTGCCATTTTTAAATACCATCCTTCAAAATAGGAGTGCTTTTTACGTCTCCCTTGAAATACCGGTGGATGAAACAGAGAATATATGCTCACAATCACCTCCCTCTGATAACATCATGTCATACAGGTCTCAGCATCGAACTATCATCAGAAGGAGAATACCTTTTGCCAATACGGCCGGTATCCCTGAGTCATATCTCCCAGTTGATAATTATCGTTCATTCCGGCAGTCCACACCGTCCCATCTGCTTTCAATACTACCGCATGATCTTTGCCGCCGGCTACATCAGCTACATCGTTAAGGACCGGTATAAAATCAGCAGAAGAGACCATGGTTCGGTTACTATCGGTACCGAATTGCCCGAATTTATTGCTGCCAGCAGCTTTGAGCGTACCATCCTGCATCACGAGGAAGCTCGTGTAATCACACGTTGCGATATCGACTACTCCCGTGGCAACAGTAGTGAACGTATTTTTTGCTCTGGTGGTTCCATCTCCTAACTGACCCTGAGTATTACTACCGGTGGCCATAACCGTACCGTCTTTTAACAGTACCAGGGTGTGAGAGGAACCGCTGGCTATTGCATGTACCTCATCCATTATGAACGTCGGTTGAAGCACCTTTACCTGTTGTCCCAACCCCAGCTGTCCATCCTGATTTTCGCCAAATCCATAGAGTTCTCCCGCTGAGGTGATCAGGAACGAACTATTGCGCATATTTGCAAAAACTTTTTCACCTCCCTCGAATATCTGAACCGGTTGCGTGCGGGAGCTGGTACTCCCATCCCCAAGCTGCCCGTAATTGTTCAATCCGAGAGCCCATACGCTTCCATCAGACTGGACAAACAGGGTATGTCCGTACCCGGCTGCAGCGCTGATGACACTATCGGCCAGACGGAACAGGGAGAGGCGATCCTGTTTAGTCCCGTCGCCAATTTGTCCATCATTATTTCTTCCTGATGCATAGAGAATCTGATCATCAGATAGGAACAGCGTGTGCCCCATGCCGCTGACGACATCTGAAACTTTTGAACGAATCGGTGTAAAAGCCTTCTTATACTCGGTACCTCCATCAGCAAACTGTCCCCAGGCATTCAGGCCGGTAGCGAATATCATACCGGATGAGCCGATTATAAACGAGTTGAATTTGCCGGCAGATACCCGATCATGCGTTATCCGCTGTGCTGGAAGCGACGGCAAGGTAGCAACTTCTGATGGTTTTTGCATGCCATCACTGGTAATAGAGAAATGGGCAGTCATACCGATAGTCATATCATCAAGAATTCCCAGAGCCAGCAGATAGCTAGCCCCTTCTTGCAACGTAAGGCTAAGATGATCGTACAAAGAGGTACCATCAAAATTTTCTGCTAATACATCCTCTGCACTTGCATCCATGTCATAAACTGAAAAATACAAAGGTATGGTATCCTGCGTGAGGTGCGTGATTGTATACTCGCCATGTTCGGGGACCGAGAACAGTACCATGGGCATGCCGGTATTCATCACAACGCCGAAAGGCTTACTACTGTCGGAGAGCTCAACCAGTCCTATCGGATTGGGAGTATATACCGGTTCCGATGTTCTGTTCAGCATAGGACCATGGACGATAATCCCTCCACGCCCGTCATGACGGGCAAAAAGAACCTCATCTGCAGCGCTGAGAATATCTGCACTCCATTGGTACGAGGTGGGAGTTAACAGTGAAGTGAGCAGGCCTTGTTCCCAGGATTCACCATGATCGGTACTGCTTAAACAGTTGTATGCACCGGTAATGGGATTGAGATAGATCGCCGTGATCGTGCCATCCGCCGTGATGGCGAGATGTACTGATACCACTGAATTCCGAGAGGGTATCAGATCTCCATCGCCATACACCGGCCAGAAGTCGGGGGAAGTGGTGGTCGCATCTTCGATGCGCAGGATGGTAAGGCCATCACCGGTGAATGCAGCGAGAAACACCAAGTCAGGGTCCTGAGGATCTACTGCAAGAGCGAGCTGTCCTCCCGCAGAAGGTGCGATTCTAGTTATGGTCCAAGAGTCTCCATCATCCTGAGATACACCCAGTTTTACCGCATACTCATCGTTATTATCCTGGTAGATGGTGTAGAGATTCCCATGGAGTGCCTGCAGATGTCCCGAGTATCCAGTCGAATTGGAATCATACAAGCGCGTAAAATCGAGAGATGAAAGGTAACTGCGGCCATGGTCGGTAGAAACGGCATGATTGTAGTCCCAATAGGCACTGTGTCGGTGAAACATGATGTGGATATTACTCTGTTCATCGATAGCCATATCCTGTATAGATGCATTTTGTCGTGAAGGAATCACCGCTACCGGTGAAGTGAAGGAGTAACCTCCATCGGTACTCGATACCGTGAAAAGTTGACCGGTATCAGCATATCCCAGTATCACGAGCGATCCGGATGCTGCGAGACCCTGGAGAGAACCATTTTTGACTTCTGTAATGGGTGAAGAAGTCCATGAAATATTATCCTGCGAGCGGGAAAGGTATATTTGCCCGTCATCACCCTGATAAGCAAGTACAATATCCTCATCTGTCTGTGCAATATAGAGATGATTCCCTATACCGCTGAGTGCGTCAGCACTGATGAGGGTTTCTCTTGTCTCCAGATCGGTTACCTCTGCACCTGGCAGAAGAAGAGAAACGAAACAGAATATCAGGATAGCGAGAATATATCGTTTTTTCATGCCAACTCTCTCCACGATCAGTTTAGGTGGTATTAGTGTACGATGAATAAGGTCATAATGAAATAAAAATCAGCAATTCCTCCATAGCCGATCAAATAGAGAGGTCTGTTAATTTTCTTTCCCGTTTATTGGGAGCAAATATTTCTCAATATGTAATCACAATTCCTACCACCGCTGATCGATAAGGATTTGCTTATACGCAGCGATAACCTGATCTTCGTTGCAAGTAGTACATCGGCCATCTCTGAGCACGAACCGGCCCTGTATCATGAGATGTTTTACCAGAGAAGCATGTCCGGTATTGATCACATTGTGCAATACATTTGAGAAGGTCGCTTCTTCAATTAAGGGATCGAATTGGTGTGTGTGCTCTAAAAAGCAGAGATCGGCATCTGATCCGACTTCGATGATTCCCCGATATCCTATATCATGGCCGATAGCCGCTGCATTTCTATTGGCCATGGCAAATACCTGCTGGGCAAGATGAGGGATCTGAGACTTGCCGGTACTGAGTTCTGTGTATAAAAACCGCATACAGTCCCACATGTCGTGGTCAAGAAAATCGGTACCAAGGGTCACCTGGACTCCCTGTGCAAGCATATCTGCCACGGGCATGAATCCTTCTCCAATACGCTGAGAAGATACCGGGCAACATACTGCGGTTGCCTTCCGCTGAGCTAGCAATGCGATATCTGCTGCATCGGCTAAGATGCAATGAAATAGCATTGCACGAACATCTAACAGCCCATGGGACTCCATCAGTTGGATGGTGGACATGCCGAATTTCTGATACATCATCTGTTGACGCCAGGTATTTTCCAGACAGTGCGTCATCAGTATTTTCTCAGGATGGCGGGATCGCAGAGCGACAATGGATTGCAGTGCATCTTCAGTGAGATCTTCCTCCTCGGGAAGATGGATACCCGTGGTGAGCCGAGTACACGCAGGCTGCTCAGGCGGGATCTGATCGTACCAGTCAATCACCGCTTTGAGTCCGATTTCCTCGGCACAGGACTGCAGTACTTCGTGTGAATCGTCTGCCTGCCCGGTTTCCACGATAAAACCGACACCGTGGTGAAAATACTGCAGGTAGGAGTACTGTACGAGGGTTCTGAACTCGGGAGTCGGTACTATCCTATCCAGATAATCAAACAATCGTGACTGAAGCGTTCCTTGAGGAGAGTCATCACACCAGCGTGTCATCTCTATACCGATGAATAACCCTTTCAAGATAGTATCGGGGGAATGCACATGACAATCAGCAAGAGCCGGGATGATCAGTAATCCCGAACAATCCATGCAATCTTCCCCCGCTGATGGTGAAAGTGTATCTTCAATTCTCACAATAGTGTCATCGAGCACCTGTATATCCCCAGTATGCAGTCGATGATCTGATCCAATGAATACAGTGTTTTGTAATATCATGATCACAACATAACATAAATAATCGTTATACATATAAAGTTATAGATAAAAAGATATGATGGTAATGACTCGAAAATATCACATCTCTGATATACACTGTGACTGATTTGAAAAGAGAGGATAGCGATGAAAGCACAGATAATCTATTTTTCACATGGTGGAGGGCCGCTTCCCTTGCTAGGCGATCCATTACATGAATCGATGGTTCGTTTTATGAAACAGCTGGGAACCACATTGAAACGTCCTGATGCGATTGTGATGATTAGTGCTCATTGGGAAGAATCAAAGCCAACAATCACCGCATCAGAACACCCCTCTCTCCTCTACGATTATTATGGGTTCCCTGAAGAAGCCTATGAGATCACCTATCCTGCAAAGGGAGATTTGCATCTTGCCAATCGGATAGCTACTCTTCTAGGAGATGCGGTATTGGATACGAAGAGGGGTTTTGATCACGGGATGTTCATTCCTCTTTCCTTGATGTATCCAGATGCTGCTATTCCCACGGTACAGCTTTCATTGCTCGCATCTCTTTCTCCCGAGGATCATTGGGATATGGGAGAAAAGTTACAGCCTTTGCTTGATGAGAATATACTTATCATCGGATCAGGTTTTTCCTTTCATAACATACGGCAATTCTGGAGAGAGGATGATGAGAAGAACCATGCTTTCCAAAATTTTCTGATCGATACCTGTAGTAGAAAGATAAACCTAGCAGAAAGTAAAAGAGCATTAATTCACTGGGAAGAAGCTCCCTTTGCACGATACTGTCATCCAAGAGAGGAACATCTGCTGCCTCTTCTGGTATGCCAAGCCATGGCCCAGAGAGCAGGTGAAGTGGTGTTTGACGATCGGATCATTGGACGCAGATCGGTGGCATTCCTATGGGGTTAAGCACATCTCAGACTTAGTGATACAAGGCATCTCCCATTTTGTACAAGAAGATGAAAATGCAATATTTACTACTTTCTCATCGTCCATAGAAAGAACATCACGTAAAATAGTGGTATTTTGAGACTTTTGAAGTTGCTCAATTTTATGATAAACTTTTCGTGACGGCTAGAGATGAAAAGGAGTTGCTCTATGCGTAATTTTGAGCTTGAAGTGTATTTATCACAATGGGAATTTAGAGCCCGATACCATATGACTGCCTCCGATATTGAGAGTATGACGGTGGCAGAGTTGTTAGCCCTGTTACCAAAATCCCAGTATGCTGCATGGGAAAATCTCCGGCTCGGATACACGGAAACCTATGGGTCCCCTGAGTTGCTCGCTGAGATTGCCAAAACCTACGACCGTATGAATTCTGACGATATTCTCTGCTTTGCAGGTGCAGAAGAGGGGATCTATATTGCCATGCAAGTGCTGTTGCATGCAGAAGACCATGCCGTGGTGATCGTGCCGAATTATCAGGCATCAGAGACCATTCCCATGAGTATCTGTGACGTTACCGGGGTAGCGCTCCAGCCGGAAGATGGATGGCAGCTCGATATCGATCGGGTGAAAAAATCACTGAAGCCGAATACCAAGCTGATCGTAATAAACTTTCCCCATAACCCCACTGGTGCCATTCTGGAAAAAGAACGATTTGATGCACTGATTCAATTGTGCAAAGAACGCGATATCTATCTGTTCAGCGACGAAGTATATCGCCTCATTGAGCGGGATATGTCGTTGCGGTTACCGCAGGTTGCCGATGTATACGAAAAAGGCCTCTCACTGAATGTTATGTCGAAAACGTATGGACTTCCCGGTTTACGTATCGGATGGATCGCCACTAAAGATCATGAGCTGCTACAGCAGATGGAACGTTATAAACACTATCTTTCTATCTGTAACGCTGCACCGAGTGAGTTTCTTGCGACAATTGCATTGCAGGCAAAGGAACACATCCTTACACAAAATCGGAAACTGGTGAATCACAATGCTCGGTTGCTCGATGATTTCTTTTCTGAATTCCCCGACTTGTTCGAATGGATTCGTCCCGATGGCGGGTGTGTCGGATTCCCCCGTTATACGGGGAAAGAGGGAGCTGATGTTTTCTGTGAAGATCTGCTTAAAAACAGTGGAGTGTTGTTATTGCCACCCAAAGTGTATAGTTCACAGCTTACACCGACACCATCTGACCGGTTCAGGATCGGATTCGGCAGGAAACAGGTGGAAGAGGGTTTAGAGGCATTTCGTAGATACCTTTTAAACAGATAATCATATGGATACGGTGAATAAAGGGACACAGGAAATGGTTCTCACATCTTTGGAATCAACATTGCATAAGTTATCGAAGGCTTCTCTAGGCATCGTGAGAAAAGGTGGAAATCCAAACCTAGTAGTTTGTAACATCTAAAAGTTGCATAAATAGCTCCAGTGAACTATACTTCTTCATGTGGTATCATGAAGGAGGAAGTGCGCTATGCCGTCGATAAAATACTTGATCGAATTATCAGATGAAG
>Ga0334895_1001436_pt1 | contig 24247 bp, 18 predicted proteins | sample GraSluR3_MG_7_FD_207229 | JGI IMG/M metagenome (GOLD analysis project Ga0334895, IMG submission 207229) | Sludge microbial communities from methane-producing bioreactor in Wageningen University, Netherlands - Granular Sludge_31_05-R3 | ecosystem: Engineered > Bioreactor > Anaerobic >... | reverse complement strand
CCCGTAGACCTTCGGTGGAATACGGAGGCGGTACTTCTTCTGCACCTTGCTGTCGTCGATAATATTGAGGGTACAGCCTGGGGCAATGGCCGCCAGCATCTTGAGCTGACTTTCATCGAAGGAGATTACATCCGGAAGAGAGATTATTCCCTTGAAGATTTCGCTGTCGTTGGTATGGTAAACTCCGTGGGATGAGCGTATATTGAATCCCATGATCCGGCGTATCTTGTCGATATGGTCCCATATCTTCTTCAGATTCCTTCCCCTGCCGATATGGTCGATTACAATCCCCCGCTCTACCGGCTTTATCCCTACCTTGTACTCGGGTTTCCTGCCGCTGCCCACCGGAGCTTCCTGGATAAACTCATCCGACAGCTCCTCCCACTCCCGGACTGACCCTGTAAAGCCGTCGCCCAGTTTTCCCGCCAGCAGAGCGATCTCCACAATCCGGGTAAAATAGCCGTTGGTAGACTGCTCGTCCCAGGCATTCAGGGGGGTGTGATCAAGGAAACCGGGAATGGTCGGATACTCCCGATGCCGGGGAAGGGGGTGATAGAATCGGGTCCCTTCCTTGAGCTGTCCCATGAATTCCTTGCGAAAGGTAATCGCGTTGCGCAGCATGGCTGCCTTCTCCCGGATTTCCTCCCCCATCCGTTCAAGCTGCGGTCGGGTAAAATACCAGATTCTCGCAGGATTCCCGGTCGCCAGATACTCTTCGATGGAGACGTACTCATTGACCTGGAATCCATTGTCCCTCATCCGGTCCACGTAATAGGAAGGCATCGCCAGCTCCTCGGGAGCGATAAGATCAACCTCCACGTTCTTGAAAATCTTCAAGCCATCGACCTTGGAATGGACGGTCCTGCCGTGAAAAAGGTCCCCCACCAGAACAATGCGCAGATGATCACGGTTCCAGTTCTGCTGTTCGAGAAAACTGAACTCGTCCAGGAACTCCTGAGTGGGATGCTCGTGCTTGCCGTCACCGGCGTTAATGAAAACCGGCCTGGGCATGGAAATTCTCTCCGCATAGGCCCCCAGCTCATCATGAAGCCAGCGGCATAGTCCCTCCTGCCGGGAACGGACGACAAAAAGGGACCGGTCGCTGTAACCGAAGAGCATCTTCATTGTGTCGGTTATGCTTTCGTTCTTGTTAAAGGAAGAGGTTGCGGTGTTGAAATGATTTACCCTGACCTCATGAAACTGGGCTGCGTTGGCAAAGGACTCACGTGTCCGGGTGCTGTCCTCCAGGAATACAAGGTATACCCCCAGGCGGCTGTCACCGATCTTAAAAGCCGACACATCCCCGCCGGAGCGTATGCGTTCCTTGAGCTCCCGGGTTTTTTCGTACATGTATAGCTGCTCGTCGATTGAGAAATCCTCGACCACTGTCAAGCTGCGTCCAGAAAATACAGACACATGCGCCTCCTGTTACAATTAATACCTGGTTTTATGAAAAATCTCTATTGAGAAACCGCCTGCAGAGAGTCCGGGTCCAGTACAAGGAGCCTTCCACCGCTCTGAACATAGATGCCTCCGTCCCGTATAGTAATCCAGGTATCCGGATTGACAGTCTCATCCGAGAGGGCCTGCAGATCGAGATCCGTATTGAACCGGGCCAGCCGGTAGCCGTTACTCTCGGCGATACCGTATATATTCCTTCTGTCAAGGAGGAGAAAACTCATTGGATACATGTCCGTATCGCCCTGGTTTTTCATCTCAAAGCTCTCCGGATCAATGCTGACCAGCCGAACAGCCCTGTTCCCGCCGGTCTCGCCGGCTACAACGAGGTAGGAATCGCCGAGAATAAGAAGGTCCCGGGAACGAATTGTGTTGATGGCCGAACGCCTGCGAATCTCTCCGGAACCTGATAATGCGGAAACAAGCATTCTAAAGTTCTCCCGGCCTTCCACAATGTACAGGAATGGCACTTCCGGAGGTGTCGTTTCCTTCTGCTCTTCAAGGATACCCCTCTCATCAGAGGCGATCCTTTCACGTTCTTCCCGGATGCGGTCCACCCGCTCCTGAACATCCTGTTCTGCTCTGGCGACCTCTTCTTTTTGCTCTTCCACGGCTTCCTGCCGCCCCTCGAGGGCTTCTTCCCGCTCCCTGAGATCTTCCTCGGCAGCAGCGATGGCTTCTTCTTCTGCGGCACGTTCTTCACCGTCCTCAATAGCAGCAGCCTCATCCCTGCGGCGATCAAGATCCTCCCGAACAGCTTCGAGCTGCTGCTCCTCTGCGCTGATTGCAGCCTCCTCTTCCGCTATCTCTGCTTTCGCATCGTCTATACGCTCCTCGTCGGCTTCAATCTCCCTTTCCCTGAGTTCAGTCATCTCCTTTCGTTCCGGAATACCCTTGTCCTCATCCTCCTGAAGTTTGGCAATTACCTCGTCCTCGCTGAGGATATCCGCATCAACAGCGCCGATCCCGCCGCTTAAGGGAAGAACCCGTAAGGGAAGAAGCATCTGGGTGTTCCCGGGCCACTGGGAATAGACCGTCGCGAGGCCTGCCTTTTCCGGGTCAAGGGACTCCACCACCCGGTGCTGATACTTATTACCGATGTACTCCATATCTCCCCGGTAGACAGCGTTGTAGTAGGTTGCGAACTCGGCAAGGGTCTCTGCATCGGAAAAACTGTAATCAAAAGCTTCCGAAAGATATGCGGCAAGAATTCTCCGCAGGTTGCGGACATGGTCCACCCTGGCTTCCGGCTCCAGAATAAAAACATCTGCGCTCAGGAGTGCGGCATCGGCATCGAAAATGCGCCGTATCCGGTATTTTCCGTCAAAAAGAAATCCTTCGCCGCCTTCTTCAAGCCCGGCCGCCAGAGAGCGGCCGATTCCCAGAATCTGGGCCAGGGTATCGATCCTCTCGTGGGGACCTTCGTAGTTTACAAACTCGACAGTCCCGATATCAATGCTTTTTAATTCGGTTTCCGCCAGATCCTGAGCCAACAGGGTCGGAACCAGCAGCAGAATAAGCAGTATCCGGAAAAGACCTTTCATAGCAACCTCCACACATTTTCAGTATAAGCCACAGGGACTGTTTTGACAGCCCATTTCTCTTATTCTTCAGGTCCCGAAGCGGAGAATTTTCAGTGCCTGTTCACGACTCGCCCTGTCCCGGGATCGCCGGTACACCTCTATGGCACATTCATAGAGAGAACGGTCAGGGGCAGTTCCATTATACAGAAGAATCCTGTGCAGAGCTTCCATGGCAGTTGCCGTAAGGACAGGCTTTGTTTCGATGGTGTTTTCTGCAAGAAGTATGCGGGCGATTGTCCTTGATGAGTTACCGTCGGGATCGCTCCCGATACGTCCGAGACCCTGTACGGCTATCGTTCTGTTGTCCGAAAACCACTCCTGCGCTGCGGCTATTCTCAGCGTTTCCAATGAGGCATAGGCAGCTTCCCGGGAGAGAAGTTCCAGCGCCGCTCTTCGCAGATCCGGGTAGTCGTTAACTACCCGTCCTCCCTGGAGGAGGGGCCTCTCGAAAGCTTCCCCGGCAATATCCCGGGCAAAAATCCCGTAGTAGGGAGGATACCGACGGTCACCAGGCCGACTTTTGTTCAGAACCTCCTGGATAATCCCAATTGCCATCTCACGACCCTCTCGTCCTCCAGAAGCCATCAGGGCAGAGAGGAGCAGATAGTCCGGATCTGTTTTCCAAATTTCTGCCGGCCGTGATCCTCCTGTGTAGCGCCTGTTCCAGCGATTTCCTGTTTCAGCACCAGGTCCGCTCCACCCCTGATTGTCCCGGGCTTCTGTTGCAAGGGTATAGATGTTCCAGTCTTCACCGCCTGCAATGAGCCCGCCGGCGGAGGCGAGACCTGCTGCTACCACACTGGCAGGGATGCTGCCGGTGCCAGTCATCTGCCCCTCCCGGGAAAAGATTTTTACCCCCCCTCCGCCGCCGACGGCAAGCAGACCGTCTTTCATGGAAAAAAGACCCACAGGCCTGGACAGGGCATAAACCGGGTCCGCAGAAAACTCTCCGTCACGATTGAGTAGGCTCAGTTTTCCCGAGGCATCAAGGACCGCGATTCCTCCGGCATTTTCGGAAAGAAAGAGAGCCCGGGTTTCCAGCCGCCTGCTCCAGAGCAGTGTTCCCAGAAGAGACACTTTGGCCAGCGTTCCCTCGTCACTGGCGGCGTAGATAGCCGTATCCGCAGCGAGGATTGCCGTCTGCATTCCGGCCAGGCGGAAACGCCAGAGAAAACGCCCCCAGGGGAGCCAGGCATTCAGGAAGCCGTGACCATCCGGAACAATCAGTACCCCTCTCGAATCGATTATGGCCTGTCCTCCTGCTCCGCCGTTCAGGTTCTCCCGCCACAGGACTTCTCCTCGATGGTCCAGAGCCGTCAGAGCCCCGGATCCGTCAACCAGGAAGATCCTGCCGTCGGCGCTAATAACCGGATCAGATAAAAGGGGCTCCGGAAGAGTGTGTCGCCACAGGAGTCCACCGGCGGGGTTTATTGCTGCAACGGAACTTCGGAAGGCAATATAGACGGTATTGTCGACTCCAAGGGCGTTAAACCCCGAAGGCACCCCCGGCAGGTTCGTGCGAGACAGTATCTGCCCCTGCCTATCCATCCTGTACAGATATCGATCTTCCGAAGCGGCGAGGAACATTCCATCGACGTCTTCCATGGGCCTGCCCTTGAGTTTTCCCCCCGTAGGCAGTCTGAAAAGAAGCGAGAGTTCAGAGATTTCATTATCGATCGAATACAGATAGAGGCCCAAAACAAGAAGCAGAGTCAGCAAAACAGGTTTAGTGCGGGGCCGCCTGGCAAGCACTGTATTCAACCCTCCCTGCGGCCGCGACAAAACGAAAAGCAGGGGCAGCCCCGGCAGACAGGGCGGGCGCTGCAGTGCTCCTTTCCATGCTTCACAATAAGGGCGTGGTATTCCCCATAGAGTTCCGCATCCCCGGGAAGGCCATTTTCAAAAATGGATTTCACACTTTCATATTTATCTATTTTTTTATCTCCCGCAAGACGTGCATGGAAACGACGGGTATACAGGTCAGCTATAAACGTGGCCCGATTATATGCGTAGAGGAGTATGGAATCAGCCGTCTCCGGCCCTATTCCTCGTAAGGACAGCAGAAAATCCCTGTCGGGCGAACAGTCGCCGCCATTGCCTGTTTTTCCAAAGATGAGGGGAATAAGCTCCTTGAGACGCCCGGCTTTCTGCCGGAAATAACCGCTTGGCCGAATCAGTGCCTGCAGTTCTTCCACCGGGATGTCTGCGATATCCGCTGCCGACAGGGCTCCTGCGTCAAGCAGATTATCCAGGGCCTTTTCCACGTTCTTCCAGCTGGTGTTCTGGGTAAGAACTGCGCCCAGGGTAATCTCGACACGCTCTGCGATGGAAAGGGAATGGGGTGCAGGATAGAGGCGGTAGCCCCGGCCGTCAAAACCGGGACTGCCGCGTTTTGATACCAGGGGCCACCACCCCTGGTATCCGTAAGCAGCTGACAGAATCTTGTACACATCGAAAACTGTCGGCATATAAAAAATCAGTTTCTGGCTGCGATTGCCGCCTGTGCTGCTGCGAGCCGTGCCACCGGAACCCGGAAGGGAGAGCAGGAAACGTAGTTCAGGCCGGTTTTATAGAAAAACTCGATGGACCGGGGATCTCCGCCATGCTCACCGCAGACTCCCATCTTCATATCCGGTTTTGTCTTGCGACCAAGCTCGACTGCTGTAGCCACGAGCCTTCCGACGCCGGAAATATCGATGCTGGAGAAGGGGTCGTGGTGCATAATATTCTGTTCCAGGTAGAGGGGAATAAAGCTTCCCGCGTCGTCCCGGGAGAAGCCGTAGGTCATCTGGGTCAGGTCGTTGGTCCCGAAGGAGAAGAAATCAGCGTGCTCCGCTACCTCATCGGCGGTCATCGCAGCCCGGGGAATCTCTATCATGGTTCCAATGGAGTAGTCTATCCGCATCTTTCGTCGGGTCAGAACATCCTGTACCACGGCTTCAATCCGGTCGTGCATAATCTGGGTCTCTTCCCGGGTCCCAACCAGCGGAATCATTATCTCCGGGAAGATCTTTCCACCGGACTTCACTACATCACAGGCAGCCAGGGTTATTGCCTCGACCTGCATTTCGTAGATTTCGGGATAGGTGATTCCAAGGCGGCATCCCCGGTGACCGAGCATGGGATTCGCTTCCTTTAAATTTGCAATTTTCTCCCTGAGTTTCGCGGGCTTGATTCCCAGTTCTTCAGAAATAGTCTTGATGTCCTTGACCGTGGAGGGAACAAACTCGTGAAGGGGCGGATCAAGGAGCCGAATGGTAACGGGCAGACCATCCATTGCCTTGAAAATACCGGTAAAGTCTTTCTTCTGCAGAGGAAGCAGTTTTTTCAGGGCCGCTTTTCTGTCTTCCAGAGTGTCGGAAACAATCATCTCCTGGAAAATCTCCAGTTTACCATCGTCAAAAAACATGTGCTCCGTTCGGCAGAGGCCGATACCTTCGGCTCCAAAGGCGCGGGCAACCTTGGCATCGTTAGGCTGGTCCGCGTTTGTCCGGATAGCGATGCCTTTTTCCTTGAGACCAGGACGTTCAGCAGCCTTGCGGATTGTGTCGGTCCAGCTTAAAAAGCGGGTAAGGTCCTGGGTCATTTTGGGAACCGAAAGCACAGCCTTTCCGGAATAGACATTTCCCGTTGTTCCGTTAATGGTTATCCAGTCGCCTTCCTTGTATTTTTTCCCCTTTACGGTAAAGCTTTTACCGGTAATGACAACATCCTTGCAGCCTGCGACACAGGGAGTTCCCATACCCCGGGCAACAACCGCCGCATGGGAGGTCATTCCGCCGGTGGAGGTAAGAACACCTTCGGCGGCATGCATTCCGCCGATGTCCTCGGGGCTGGTCTCTTTCCGTACCAGCAGCACCTTCTGTCCGACGGCTACCCAGCGTTCGGCTTCTTCAGCGGAAAAGACAACCTGCCCGGTGGCTGCTCCGGGAGAAGCGTTCAGTCCCGTGGCTATCAGCTCCATTACCTGTTTCTGCTTGGGATCGATATTGGGATGGAAAAGCTGGTCAAGCTGGGCAGGACTTACCCGGCTTACCGCAGTCTCCTCATCGATGAGCTTCTCGTCTACCATGTCAACGGCGCATTTTACCGCCGCCGCGCCGGTTCTTTTGGCGTTTCGGGTCTGAAGAATATAGAGATCCCCTTCCTGGAGGGTAAACTCCATATCCTGCATGTCGCGATAGTGCTGTTCCAGCCGGTCCTTCAGGGCTACAAGCTTCTGGTAGGCATCGGGATTCGTTTTCTTCAATGTGGAGATGGGCTCGGGGGTACGGATTCCGGCGACCACATCCTCGCCCTGAGCGTTCATCAGATACTCGCCGTAAAATACGTTTTTTCCGGTGGAAGGGTCCCGGGAAAAGCAGACTCCGGTACCGGAGGTATCTCCAAAATTGCCAAAGACCATGGTCTGAACATTGACTGCGGTGCCCAGAAGACCGTCGATGGAATTAATTTTACGATATTTAATGGCTTGAGGATTGTTCCAGGAACCAAAGACTGCATCAATGGCTGCCTTGAGCTGCATTTTGGGATCCTGGGGGAACTCCTCTTTTTTGTGTTTTTTATACGCCTGTTTATACAGCCCGACGAGTTTCTCGAGGTCTCCGGCATCGAGCCGGGTATCAAGCTCGACACCCTTGCTCTTTTTCATTTTTGCCAGGATTTCCTCGAAAACATTTATATCCATTCCCATGGCCACGTTGGCAAACATCTGAATAAAGCGCCGGTAGGCGTCCCAGGCAAAACGGGGATTGCCGGTTTGAGAGCTTAGTCCCTGTACGGCCTGATCGTTCATACCGAGATTCAGAATGGTATCCATCATGCCGGGCATGGACACCGCGGCTCCGGACCGTACGGAAACCAGCAGGGGATCCTTCGGATCTCCCAGTTTTTTCCCCATCAGCCGCTCGAGCTTGTCCAGATTTTCATCAACCTGATCCAATACCCCCGCCGGATAGTCCCGATTATTCTCATAATAGGCCCTGCACACCGCAGTAGAGAGCGTAAACCCCGGGGGCACAGGGATCCCGAGGTTAGTCATTTCAGCAAGATTCGCTCCTTTTCCTCCAAGAAGCTCCTTCATGCCGGCGTTTCCGTCGGCTCTGCCGTTACCGAAGAAATAGACGAATTTCTCCATAGATGCTTTCATCCTCCATATATGTTACCACTGTTTTTCCAGCGGCCAGAATTCTCGAAATAATTGGTCTTACCAGTTCCGAACTATATAGGAAATGCGAAATAAAAAAAAGCCCCCGATACCACATATGTGATAATTGGGGGCATTATATTCAACCCGTGGGACAGATCAGGCCGTATAGGCCTCGAGATACTGACTCCGGGAGGGGTGCTGAAGCCGCTTGATGGCCTTTTTTTCTATCTGCCGGATGCGCTCCTTTGTCAGGTTGTACTTATCCCCGATCTCCTTTAAGGAAAGGGGGCTGTAACCGTTCAGTCCGAAGCGGTACTGAATTATCTCCGACTCCTTATCCGTAAGGGTGTTCAGCACCTCATTGATATCCTCGATAAGGGAATGCTCAATGGCAGCATCCTCGGGATGCTCGTAGCCGGAATCTTCAATGAAATCACCCAGCTGAGAGGAATCCTTTTCGTTGTACACCGGGGTTTCAAGGGACACCAGGTCTCTGGCGATATTGATCAGATCAAGGACGTGGGATTCATCCATATTCACTGCTCTGGCGATCTCCTTGAGTTCAGGATCCTCGGCTTTGCCTGACTGCAGCTCCTTCCTGGCTTTCTCTATCTGTACCAGTTCATTCGCACGATTCAGGGGAAGCCTGATCATCCTGGATTTTTCACAGATAGCTTTCAGAATTGCCTGCCGGATCCACCAGACAGCATAGGAGATAAAGTGGTATCCCTTTTCCACATCAAAACGCTCTATGGCGTTCATAAGACCGATATTGCCTTCGCTTATCAGGTCCGTCAGGGGCAGTCCCTGATTCTGGTATTTCTTGGCGACGTTGACCACAAAGCGCAGATTCGATTTGACGAGCATATCCTTGGCATACTGGTCGTCCTTGGCGGCTGCTCTGGCGTACTTGTCCTCCTCTTCGCGGGTCAGAAGGGGGATCTGGTTGATCTCCTTCAGGTACATGGAAAGGACATTTTCGTCGTCGTATGAGTTTCGTGTGCCGTTATATCGTCTGTTCTGGGCCATTTATGCCTCCTGATAATATAGATGCAATCTATATGCCAACTCAGGAGTAATTATCATATTTTATAACTCCTTATAATACAAACATTTATAATACTTTACCATTACAGTCAGAATAACAAAAAAACTTCGCTGTGTCGTATTTACCCAATCAGAGATATATACGCTTATACTGCGTCAAAAAAGACCATACAGGAGCTCTTCGTCGCATTTAATGCGTCCGCAGCACTGTCCGTAGGGTAAGCCGCTGTGACATGGACATGGATCATCGGGAGAAACCCTGGATCGGGAAAAGAAGTTCACGTGGATAATCTCGTGTTTTTCCCCGGGGGGAGAAAAATACGGAAAGATGATCTCCACATCGGAAAAAAGAGCCAGCTTCTCGCTGTTGGTTTTTCCCCGCAGAACCCCGGAGTACACAATACCCTGCCAGTACTCGAAGATAAGGTCCCAGATCATGTCTTTTTCGCCCTGGCTGCCTATTTTGCGGCTGCGCTTGGATTCCAGATACTTTTTGAGCTGTACGGAATAGAAGGCGTTCCAGTCATCCAGCTCGCTGCTCATCTGCCGGAGCATACCATAATCGTTCAAATAGCGATCCGCCATCCTGCCGGCGTAACTGCGTTTATCCAGACTGCGGGCGGTAAGCCAGGATTTCAAAGCCGACGAGGGGAGCCCGATCTTTTTTAATACGATACCGGTGTAGAACAGTGTTTTTACCAGCTCCTGCCGTTGATCCACGGGGCAGCTTCGCAGGGCTTTTCGGAAATACTCAAGAGCAATCTTCGGACGGTGATGGGCCAGAAAGCGCTTGCCTGTCCGAAAGGATCTGGTGCTGGTATGCATAGTAACTCCTTGGATTAAAATACTTAAGCCCGGGCTCTTTGACAACCGCCCTTGACCCTTTTCGCCGTGATCCGTATATTTCCAGTGATTCTACTGCGAACAAAAAGGAAAAATCCTATTACAATTGGAATCAGGAGGAAGATATGAAGGTTAATCCCATCGGTGATCGTGTATTGGTGAAGCTGGAAGAGGTGGAGGAGAAGACCGCAAGCGGAATCTTTATTCCCCAGACTGCCCAGGAAAAAACCCAGACCGGTACTGTAGAAGCTGTCGGCGATGATGAAAGCATCACGGTAAAGGCTGGAGAAAAGGTAATGTACGACAAGTATGCCGGCACTACAATAAAGGTCGACGGAAAGGACATGCTCCTTGTCCGGATGTCCGATATCATGGCTGTTATCGAATAATACGGATAATCCGCATCTTTATCGAAGCCTTCTGTCTCGAGGACGGAAGGCTTTTTTGTTGCTGTTCAGGAATACAGAAAAGACTCAAGCTCCCGCAAAATCGTCTCGTTCGTACCAAAACAACGTCGAGTGGCGGGGAGAGAATCGAGAAAAACTCCCCCGTAGTTTTTCTTCAGTATCCTGGGATCGCAGATTACCACTGCCCCACGGTCCGAGGAGGAGCGTATCAGGCGGCCGAAACCCTGCTTGAAGCGCATTACCGCCATGGGAAGAGACAGCTGGAAAAACGAATTCCCCCCCCTGGCTTCAATGGCTTCCATCCGGGCCTGGAGGACCGGATCGGAGGGTACGGTAAAGGGGAGCCGGAACAGGATGAGCAGGGTAAGGGTTTCACCGGGGCTGTCCACCCCTTCCCAGAAGGATTCGGTTGCCAGCAGAACGCTACTCGTATCGCTGTTGAAACGCTCCAGCAGCCTGCTTCGGTCGTCATCTCCCTGGCGCAGAACCGCAATACCCGCCTCTTCAAGCGGGGGGGCAAGAAAATCGTATACCTCCCTCAGCATGGCGTAGGAGGTAAAGAGCAGAAGTCCCCTTCCCTCACTCACAAGGAGGAGGTCCCGTGCCAGACGGGCGGCAAAATCTGTATAACCGGGCCCCTTCGGGTCCGGGGCTTCCTGGGGCACACAGAGCAGGACGTTGGATTTATAGGGAAAGGGAGAGGGAAAACGGCCGGTATGATGGGGATACTCGCTTAGCCCCATCCTCTCTTCCCAGTACCGGAAATTCTCCTGAATGGTGAGGGTTGCGGAAGTCATAACCACGGTATCGAAGGGATTATACACCGCATCCCGCATGAGAGAACTGACTTCCAATGGACTGACGGTAAAAAACAGATGAGTCTCCCTGCCGATCCTCTTTGTCTCGATCCAGAAAACCTGGTCAGGACGGTTTTCCCGCTCCCGGAACGAATCGCAGACCATGAGAAAACCGGACAGACGCCGTTGAATGACCTTCAGCTCATGCAGGGCCGGTTCCTCTCCGGCATCATCGGATACAGACTCGGCAATGCGTCCGAGAAGGGTATAGAGTTCTCCCAGAGGTTTGCGAATTGCAGCTACCTGGTTTGAAATCACAAGATCAATCCCTTCCTCGTCGCCGGGAACAGCGGTTCCCCGAAGACGATAACTCGACGCCCCGGACATGAGGGGCAGTATGCTCTCCTCCGCCGCTTCCAGAACCTCCCGCAGCTTGCTGATTGCCTGAGGGGCCTGGGAGCTTAATCGGGTATCCGGAAGAAAGGCTTCTATCTTGATCAAGGCTCCGAAGCTGCGGTTCCTGCGTCGGCGGAGAAGCCGGGAGAGTTGTTTGTAAATGGACAGGCGCCCGAGGCTGGTTGAAAAATAAGAGGTGGCGTTGCGCTCCACATTATGAGCCTCGTCAAAGACGATTTTATGAAACGGCGGCAGTACCGCTGTGCCCTCGAAACCGAGCTCCTCCAGCCTCAGGGCGAGATCTGAAAAAAGCAGGTGATGGTTGACCACAAGCACCTGAGCGGCGGCGGCCGTGCGGCGGGCCCGGATAACAAAGCAGTTTTCCCGATGACGGCAGCGAAGTCCCAGGCAGGAATCTGCCTCGGAGTTGATCCGGTTCCACAGGTCCCGGGGAGGCAGAATAGGAAGATCACTCAGGGAACCGGACTCTGTGACCCCTGCCCATGCCCTTATGGATTCAAGATCATGCCCCTCCTCGCGAAAGAGGGAATCCTCTTCCAGGGCTTCGTTCAGCCGATGCAGGCACAGATAGTTTCCCCGTCCTTTTACCAGGGCACAGGAGACCTTTGACTTCATGATTTTCAGAACTGTGGGAATATCCTTGTCCAGAAGCTGGTTCTGAAGGTTGATTGTGCCCGTGGAAATCACCACCCGCTGGCGGTTCTTCTCCGCCCAGGCGATGGCCGGTACCAGATAGGCAAAGGATTTTCCCACCCCGGTCCCTGCTTCGATCAGGCTGACATCATTCTCGTTAAAACTGCGACAGACCTCTTCGACCATGGCAATCTGGGAATCCCGCTTCTCGTAACGGATCTCCCCCGCCAGAGGGCCTTCCGGAAGAAGCAGACCGGAGAGCCGTGCCGAATCAAGGTGGGAAATCTCCGATTCCATGACCGCTTCGGCCACCACATAGATATCGCTGACATGGTTGTCGACAATGTAAAAACCCACCCCCCGGTTACCCAGGTAGGAGGCAATTCCCAGATCGGCACTGCTGGGGGTGAGGTTCCCGGAGGGGTGATTATGGATAACCACATCCGCCGTTTCCAGGTAGGGGCTCAGAGCCGGGACGGAGATCCGGTTTCCCCGGGCACCGATCATTACAGATGAGACAAGGCCCTCGTCGTTGATGGTCCCTATGAAGAAAACCTCGTTGCCCGAAGCTTCTGCAACGGCATCGGCGATGTTAACCACAATATGGGGCAGAAAATAGTCCTGGATTCTCATTCCGAGGCAAGCAGTTCCATAACGTTTTCGACAATTTCCCGGAATCGGGTCTCCACCCTGGCGGCGGTCTCGATAACTTCCTGGTGGCTCAGGGGCTGATCGAGAATTCCGGCGGCCATGTTGGTTATGCAGGAGAACCCCACGGTCCTGATTCCCAGGTAATTAGCCATAATGACCTCCGGTACCGTCGACATTCCCACCATGTCGGCTCCGAGCCTTTCAAGCATTCTGATTTCCGCCGGGGTTTCGTAGCAGGGACCGCTCAAGCCTGCGTAGACCCCTTCAGTGAGGGAATGCTCCATTCGGGTGACAATTCGCTTTCTCAAAGACCGGGAGTAGGCATCGCTCATGTCGGGAAACCGGGGGCCCCCGTCCTCATTGTTCGGACCGATAAGCGGGTTAGTCCCCATAAGGTTTATATGGTCCCGAATCAATACGATCTGTCCCGGTTCAAAGCCGGGATTAATCCCCCCCGCGGCGTTCGTTACGATAAGACGTTCCACCCCGAGGGCTTTCAAGAGGAGTACCGGTTTGACTACATCATGTATGGCGTGTCCTTCATAGTAGTGGAAACGCCCGGCAAGAAGAGCAAAATTACTGCTGATTTTCAGGAAGCCCCGATGGCCTTCAACAGTAGGCTCCGGCATTTCAGGTATTTCTGAGTAATCAATCGCTGTTCCGGAAAGGGAATCGGCAATTTTCGAAAGACCCGATCCCAGGATTACCCCCACCCTTGGCCTGAATTCCGTACTCTTTTTCAGGGAATCCCGGAAAGCCTCTATTGTTTTGCTGTAGTCAGCCATCGTTTTCCTCCTTGCTTACGTAAGCGAATTATCCCCGCTGGAAAAGAAAAGATCAAGCAAGGAGGACCGCCTCAGGGACGGGAAAATCCCGACACATTGACACAGGTTTTTCAAAATGGTACTAGAGAAAAATCATTTTTTTTACCAGTGCCGGTTACCTGAAGGAGCATGATATGGTGGTTATGAAATTTGGCGGAACCTCAGTCCAGAACGGTGAATATATTGATCGTGCCCTGGATATCGCGGAGAAACAGCTCGACAGCGCACCTCTTCTTATATCCTCGGCAATGGGGAAAACCACTGATGCCCTGGTTGCCATTACCGATCTTGCCGAAAAGGGTATGTTCAGCGAGGCTGAAAAAGAACTGACCATCCTGAAGGACACCCATTTCTCCGTAGCGGAAGACTTCCTGAACGGTCAGCAGCGTGACGACTGCCGCCGGGCTATCGATGAGCTCTATCTCCAACTGATTGCCCTGGTTCGCGGTTCAAGTCTCCTGCACGAATGCAGTCCCCGGAGTCGTGATGCAATACTTGCGTTCGGAGAACTTCTGTCAACTACAATCATCTATTACCGTGCTCTGGCCCGGGGAATGGATGCCCAGTGGATTGACTCCAGGGAGTGCATTATCACGGATGATAATTATACCTGTGCCGCTCCTGACTTTGACGCGACGAACAAGGCAATAAAGAAACACGTAAAGCCCCACAGGGGTCGCCTTATTATCGCCCAGGGTTTTATATCCAGGACTGCCGAAGGCACAACCACTACCCTGGGACGGGGTGGCAGCGACTACACTGCAGCTATCTTCGGGGCCGCCCTCAAGGCCGACGAAGTACAGATATGGACTGATGTAAACGGGATACTAACATCCGACCCGCGGCTTGTGGCAGGTGCCAGAACAATCGACAGGATTACCTACGACGAAGCCGCCGAGCTCGCCTTTTTCGGTGCAAAGGTAGTGCATCCATCCACAATTCAGCCTGCTATTCGTCACGGAATTCCCGTATGGGTAAAGAACAGCGGAAACCCGGAACATTCAGGGACGCTGATATCCGCCGAAGTGTCCGGCAGCGGGCTGCGGGCAATAGCCGGAAAAAAAAATGTAACCCTCATGAATATTTCTTCCTCCAGGATGCTGAACGCCTATGGTTTCCTGAGCAGGATTTTCTCAGTCTTCAACACCTATAAAACCTCCGTCGACCTTGTAGCAACCTCCGAGGTCAGCGTCTCCATGACCATCGACAATACCAGGTACCTCAAGGAAATCAGCGAAGAGCTGGAAAAACTGGGTCAGGTAAAGATTGTACAGAAAACCAGCATCATCTGCATGGTAGGTTTTAACCTGTGGCGGGACTCAGCCTTCATTGCACGGGCTTTCTCCGCACTGGAGGGAATCCCCATCGAGATGGTCTCCCTGGGGGCTTCGGATATTAACCTCTCCTGCGTTGTCCCGGATGAGTACGCCGATCAGGCAATCAGGACCTTACATGAAAAGCTTCTTGAGGAACATTAGTGAATCTTCCGTTTTACAAATTGAGGGTTGGAAAAAACGACACGCTCCTCGTCAATTTCATGGGAGATGCCCTGCCGGACGAGGAGATTCTTCCCTTAATTGTCCGCAGCATGTGCCGAAGGCACCGGGGTATCGGTGCCAACGGGGTGGCAATTCTGCTGGACCATCCCGAGGCAGGAGCCGACCTCCGCTGTTTCAATCCCCGGGGAGAAGAGCTGAAAAACTTTTTTGATCCCCTTCTGGGTGCAGCCAGATACCTTTTCGACTCCGGTTTTGCAGGAACCAGGGCCATTACCATATCCACCCCGGAGGGAATAAAAAGCGTCGAGGCCATCGACAGCGCCAACTTCCGGATTTCCCTGGGAACTCCGCTGGATGTGGAGGGGAACAGACTGAAGGAGATGATCAGTACGGATACGGGGAGTTATCTTTCCCTGGAGGGAAGGACCTTTCCGGTCACCCCCGTAGTAGTATACCAGTTGTTCGGGGCCCTCTTTTTCAGCACTCCCCCTAAAAAGGGAAAGCAAACAGGAAAGGCCCTGGCAAAGGCCGGGCTCTTTGCGAAGGAGTTTCATCCCCTTTTTATCCAGCTCTATTCCGATGACGATATCTCCTTCTGGCCCTGGTGGAAAAAAGGATATGGACTCCAGGAGACAAGCCTTGCCGCCGGGGCGGCGGCGGTGGCGGCGGCGGTCAGGGGCTTTACCAGCCGCTCATTGATGACCCGCTGCGGAAAGGATGATTTTTACATTGAATGGAAGGATCCCGAAGGAGAAATCCTCCTTACCGGCGGCGCTCAGTACGTCTTTACCGGGGATTACTACTTTGATGAAGAGCCCTTTTACAGCGAATAGAAGAACGTTGAAAGCTCTCCTTGTGTCACCATACATCTCTATATTTCGTTTATATCGTACTCGCTGATTTTTCGGTGCAGGGTCTTGCGGCCAATGCCCAGAACCTCGGCGGTCCTGCTCTTGTTACCATTGCAGTAATTCAGGGTACTTTCGATAATCACCCTCTCGGCTTCCTCCATGCTGACGCCGAGATCGATCTTAATATAGGTTCCCTCTTCACCGGTAACCACACTGGGAGGCATATCTTCGGTGGTGATAATGTTTCCCTTGCAGAGAACCACCGCGCTCTCGATCGAGTTTCTCAGTTCCCGTATATTCCCTGGCCATGAATAGTTGTACAGCGCCAGATTTGCCTTATGATCAATTCCTTCTATGCTTTTTCCGTTCTCCTCGGCAAACTCCTTGAGAAAAGCCGCGGCCAGCAGGGGAATGTCCTCCTTGCGCTCCCGCAAGGGGGGAACATGGATATTGACCACATTGAGGCGGTAATATAGGTCTTCACGGAAATTCCCCTTCTCGATCTCCGTCTTCAGGTCCCGGTTGGTGGCGGAGATTATACGGACATCCACCTCCTGGGTCTCCTCGCCTCCGACACGCTCGAAACGTTTCTCCTGGAGCACCCGCAGGATCTTTATCTGCACTGACTGGGATATCTCCCCTATTTCGTCCAGAAATATCGACCCCGTGTGGGCAAGTTCAAAACGCCCCCTTTTACGGGCCACGGCCCCGGTAAAGGCACCTTTCTCGTGGCCGAAGAGTTCGCTCTCCAGAAGACTTTCCGACAGAGCGGCACAGTGGACTTTTATGTGAGGCTTGTCCTTGCGAGGAGAAAGCTTGTGTATGGCATCGGCGATAAGTTCCTTGCCGACACCGCTTTCTCCGGTAATGAGCACCGACGCCTTGGTGGCGGCAACCTGCTCCACCACCTCCATGACCCGCCGCATCTGCGGGCTTTTACCGATAATCTTCGCGTAACGGTTCCGCTCCCCGATAAGGTCAATCTCCTCCTGCAGGGCACGGTGCTGCAGTACCAGTTCGCGGTTCTGCAGGGCCCGCTTTACCAGAAGGGAGAGTCGGTCCAGGTTCAGGGGTTTGGTTATAAAATCATAGGCTCCGTCTCTCATGGCGTTGACGGCGGATTCAATGGTCCCGTGTCCGGTCAGGATAATAACCGGTACCGTAGGATAGGCGGAGGCGACCTTCTTCAACAGCTCCTCTCCCGACATTTCGGGCATCTTGAGGTCCGTAATTATCAGATCGACCTCTTCGGTGTTGATAATGGCCAGGGCCTCCTTGCCGTCGGCTGCCAGAAAGACATTATAGTCCTCAAGCTCGAGAGCTTTGCCGAGACCTTCGCGAATGTTTTTTTCGTCGTCTACAATCAGCACATTAAACTTCATTGCTCTGCCATCCTAATAATCGCTGCTCCTTCTGAGGAACAGGCAGGGTTATGGTAAAGGTGGTGCCCTCTCCTTCCCGGCTTTCCAGATTAATCTCTCCCTGATGCTCTTTGATTATCTTATATACCAGGGTCAGACCCAGGCCGGAGCCGAAATCCTTGGTAGTAAAATAGGGTTCGAATATCTTGGTCATATTCTCTTCCGGGATACCGACCCCCGAATCACTGATGGAGAGTTCCACCTGGTCGTCCCTGGCGACAGTTTCAACTCGTAGAGTCCCACCTTCAGGCATGGCGGAGATAGAGTTCTTGACAATGTTCAAAAGGGCCTGCTTCATGTATTTTACATCCAGCTGCAGTTCAGGCATCTGATCGTCCAGGTTGAGCTCCAATTCTATTTTCTGTTCTTCCAGTTCGTAATGAATAAACTCGAAGAGCTCGTGCACAAGGTCGTTCAGATTCTGTGCGACCAGGTTGACGTCCATGGGCCGGACGGCAAAAAGGAAGTCCACGATGATACCGTTGAGGCGTTCAACCTCTTCGTTCACAATATCAAGGTAGTTTTGGATCGTCTCGGCATTTTTTCCGTCGGCACCGTTGCTCAAGGCCTTTTGAATGAGCTGAATGTGGATGCTGATGGAGCCCAGAGGATTTTTAATCTCATGTGCCACACCGGCAGTCAAGGTCGTAAGGGCCGCAAGATTTTCCGCCCGGCGCAGACGGGCCTCCTTGGCCTTCTTTTCCGTAATATCCTCGATGTGCAGCAATCCGCCCTGAATGCGCCCTTCCCGGACCAGGGGCATCATTGTGCAGGAGAGGACCCGGGTCGAAGCGCCGGTCTGCAGGGAAATCTCCTTGTCCTCGATGTTCTCCTGTTCCACCAGGGCCTTGTGAAAAAACTCGCTCAGGCTGCTGTCAGCAAGGGCATCCCACAAAGGACGCTCAACAACATCGCCGTTCTTGAAAGGAAAGAGCCTCTCCGCCGCCTTGTTCAGCAAAATTACCGCGTGCTTCTCATCGAGAACTACGACCCCGTCGGTCATGGAATAGAGAACCATTTCAAGGAGTTCGTTCTCCTGGACAACATCCATTATAAGGGAGCGTATCTGGTCGATATCCAGTTTCCCGATTTTTTTCAGGGCTCTGTTCAGGAACTTTCTCACCGGCCTCCTCCGTAGAGCAGACCTTCGAGCAGCAGGTCGGGATTCTGATTGTAGCTTTCAAACATCCTGCGGCTCCGGGTCAACTGGTCAAGCAGGCTTTCAAAGCGGGAAAGTTCCGCCCCGGAATCCTTTGTACGAAGCCGGAGCCGGAGGATCTCCTCGACCTCTTCCAAAAGCGGGAGAAAACGTTCTTTTTTCTGGAGCATGGAAAAGACCTCCGATAGATCTCTCTGAGAATCCTTACCTAGGACTAAGTCGGCAAGGGCTTCAGCATGCTTTCTGATTTCACCAGCACCCAGGTCAAATCCGAGAAAATACTCCCGAAGGGAGCGGAATTCCCCGGAGGGCTCCCGGAAAATCCTGTCAAGCACCTGCCTTTCGCCGTCAGTATCCCGTTCCTTGAAGGCATAGGGCCGCACCCGGGAAAGGATTGTCTGAATAAGGGCGGCCCGTTTGGAGGTGGTCAGGATGAAATGCACGCCCGTCGGCGGCTCCTCCAGTATTTTCAGAACCGCGTTGCGGGCGGAATCCATCATGGCCTCGGCATTTTCCATGATGATTATCTTAGCTTTTCCATGCCCCGTTGTCCGGGCCCAGTATGCAAGATTTCGCACCATGAAAATGGGGATATGGCTCAAGTTGGCAGCCTTAAGGACAGAGCCAGACTCTTTTGAGATGGAAGAGATAATCTTTTCCGCCCGTTTTTCACCGAGTTCCCCCGCCGCCGGATCAAGCTCGTCCAGCAGTTCCTCCAGGGAATCAAGGGAAGAACGAACCCCCTTCAACCTGCTCTCTTCGCCTTCCCATATCCAGGGATCAAAACGCCGGGTCAGTTTACGGGCTCCCCGGATAACAAGGTATCGGGCAAAATCCTTTCTGGAACGCCGCAGGACTTCGAGACTTGCGTCCATCTCCTGCTGAAAATAGCGGGGGCCAAGCATTCCCAGATCAGGATGGGTAAGGGTACGGTGCTTGCGGCAATCGGAGCAGGAACAGGACCACTCCCGTCCCCGGAAACAGCTCAATCCCCGGGCCAGCTCAAGGGCGGCGGAGAGTTTTCCGCTGAGGGCAGGTCCGAAAAAAAGCAGCGACGAAGGCAGACGCTGGTTCTCCAGGTCCTCCCTAAGTCGTGATACTACATGTTCCTGATCAAGAATGTTTTCAAACACCTTTATTGCTCTCTCCAAGGGGAATTTTTCCGGGAATCTGCGATTCAGGCAGGACCCCGGTCATGAAGCGTGCAAAGAGGCTCTCATCGATTATCCGACGGGTATCCACAAAGGGCTGTGTCTCAAGTACAAGGAGCAACAGAATGCTCAGTACAATACCCTCCGCTAGTCCCCAGAAGAAGCCCAGGGCCCGGTCGAGATTCTCCAGGTGCACCGCCTCGACAAGCCGGTACAGAAGGCCCTCTGTTATCTTCAGAACTAAATATACGGACAGAAAGATTGCCAGAAAAGCAATAACCCGGTTCCAGGGGGAATCTCCCAACACCTGGGATAGAAAATCTCCCCCCGCGGCGGAGAAGAGGATTCCCCCCACGATGCCGCCGCCTATTGCTGCAACGGCCGCGAGTTCGGCAATAAAGCCCTTTATAAGGCAGCGGATTACCATAACCAGTATTATGGCGCCAAAGAAATAGTCCAATACCCCCGGATTCATCTGTGAAGAACCGTTTCCCCATAAAATTCCATTATAAGGTCTCCACAGGCCCGGGCAGCGTTTATTCCGCATATCTGCCTTGCGGCTTCTCCCATTCTGAAGCGTAATTCTTGGGAGGAAACCAACTCCAGAACGGCGCTTTTCAGGGATTCAGCAGCAGCCTTTTTTCCGGCAAGAACACGGGCCGCCCCTTTCTCCGCAAAGTACGCAGCATTGCGCAGCTGATCTCCCCGGCTGCCGTCGGTTCCCAGGGGAATGAGAATCATCGCTTTTCCCAGGCTTCCGCACTCCCAGAGGGTTCCCGCGCCCGCCCTCGTTATTACAAGGTCCGCGGCTGCCAGGACATGGGGCATCTCCTCATGAATATATTCCCGCCGTACGTAGCCCACAGCGGGGTTATCACTGCCGTTTCCGGCCCCGGTCTGATGAAGGACCTCCGCGTGGGGCAGAATATCATCTATTACATCCGCCATAAGCAGGTTTATCTGCTGCGCTCCCAGGCTTCCGCCAATGACCAGGACCAGGGGTCCGGACCCGGACAGGCCGAAACTCCGCCGGCCGATTTCAGGGTCTCCTTCGAGAACAGCAGGTCGTACAGGATTTCCGGTAAGCAGAAGCCGGTCGGCGGCGGAAGAAGGGAAATACTCACGGGTCTTTTCGTAGGAAATACAAATTCTATCCGCGAAACGGGCGTTCAGCCGGGTGGCAAGTCCCGGGTCCAGGTCGGATTCATGGGTAATAACTGGGATACGGCAGATTTTTGCCGCGATTACCGGGGGAACCGAAACATAGCCCCCCTTGGAAAAGAGCAGGACAGGCCTGTACCTCAGCATGAAGAACAGGGATTTAAGCAGGGCAAGGGCAATCAGAAAGAGATCCGTTACATTCTTCAGGGAAAAATAGCGTCGAAACTTTCCCGAAGGAACAGAAAAAAAGGAGATTCCCCGCTTTCCCAGGATGTCCCGTTCCATTCCTTTTCCTGAACCGATCCAGCAGATATTCTCGGAAGAGATCCTTCTCTCTTTTTCAAGTTCATCAATGATCGCCAGACCGGGATACACATGCCCTCCGGTACCCCCACCGGCAAAAACAAGCAGTTTTCGCATCTTTTTACTCATCGGAACCTCTTCTCCGTAAGCGAGATTACCACAGCCTCCGCTGCTTGTGCAACGAACAGAACTGCAGTCCCCAGGGCACAGGAAAAAGAGAAGCCACGGATTTAACGTATTCCTAACCTGTCTTTCATACAGTTCTTATCCGGGGATTTTATTTCTTAGTCATCATTTAGTTTCTATGGAGGAAAGAATGAAAAAGATGCTGATTCTTGTTTCCCTGCTTCTGACTGCAGGGCTCGTATTCGCCGGCGGACAGCAGGCCGCTGAAAGCAGTGACGGTTTCTCCGGCAATTACGCCTTCGGCGGGTCCACCACCCTGGAAGGTTTCCTGCGGCCCGCCATCGACGAGTTCACCGAAATGCACCCCGGCGTGACAATATCCTACGATGCCCCCGGTTCTTCCGCCGGCGTCAAGGGTGCCCTGGACGGCACCTACAATCTGGGAGCCGCCTCCCGCAAGATCAAGGACTCGGAAAAAGCCGACGGCGCGGTTCCGGTGGTAGTAGCCCTGGACGGAGTAGCAGTTGTAGTCAACAAGGAGTCCGTAACCATCGGCAATCTCGGCATGGAGCAGATTCAGAAGATCTTCTCCGGTGAAATAAGCAACTGGAGCGCTGTCGGCGGTCCAAATGCCCAAATCGTTGTGGTAAACCGTGATGAGGCCTCCGGAACCCGTGCGGCCTTCGGCGACATTGTCCTGGGAAAAGCGAAGTTCACCGACAAGGCGATTATTACCACCGGTAACGGGGACATGGTTTCCAAGGTCGGCTCCACTCCCTATGCCATCGGTTACTGCGGCTTCGCCTACATCGATCGGGAACCCGGTACTAAGGCTGTTACCGTGGAAGGTGTAGAGCCCACCATGGAGAATGTACTCAGCGAAACCTTCCCCATCCAGCGCCCCCTGAACATGGTCCATACCGGCGACCTGGACGAGGTTGAACAGGCTTTTCTTGATTACCTGCTTTCCGAGGACGGCCAGGCAATCATCGAGGAAGAAGGCTTCATATCGATAAAATAGCACAACGCGTATCGAGAAAACCTTATTACCAGGCGGCTCCTTCCTTGCGGAGGGGCTGTTTTTTTTAACAGAACTCTAACACAACTTTTATCCGTCTTTCATATGGCACTCGTTATATGGACATGCGCAACAGCAAGGAGTGACAAGTTTTGAACATGAAAAAGCTGCGTGACAGTACTGCAAAGGTAGTTTTCGCCTTTTGCGCTCTTGTCTCGGTTCTGAGTGTCCTTTTCATTTCTATCTTTATCTTCATCGAAGGTCTGCCGCTTTTCCGGGTAACTGGAGTCCTGGACTTCCTCTTCGGCACCGTCTGGGAGCCTACGGGAGACCCTCCACGCTACGGGATAGTCCCTTTTATTGCCGGATCCATCTGGATAACCTTTGGCTCCCTGATTCTGGCCCTTCCGGTGGGTCTTTCTGTGGGTATCTTCATGGCCGAGTACGCCAGAGGCCGCTTTGCAAACACCGTCCGTTCGGTGGTTGAGCTCCTGGCGGGTATACCTTCCGTTATTTACGGTCTCTTCGGATATATAGCCATTGCGCCGCTGGTGCGGAACCTTAGCTCCAGCAACACAGGACTTGGGGTACTGACGGCATCAATAGTTCTGGCCATCATGGTGCTTCCAACAATAATAAATATTACCGAGGTATCCCTGCGGGCGGTGGCGCCGGAACTGAAGGAAGCGTCCCTTGCCCTGGGAGCCACCCACTGGCAGACCATTGTCCACACCCTGATTCCGGCGGCACGGTCCGGGATTCTGGCCGGAATCGTTCTGGGTATGGGCCGCTCCATCGGAGAGACCATGGCGGTGCTGATGGTGGCAGGTAATGCCGTCACCATACCCACCGGACCCCTCTCCCTGGCCAGAACCCTTACCATGAACGTGGCCACCGACATGTCCTATGCCTCGGGAGACCACTGGACCAGCCTGTTTGCCACGGGGATGGTCCTTTTTCTCTTTATCCTCGTAATCAACATTACGGTACAGATTCTCATGAAAAAAGCCGTAAAGGACATGAACTAATGGAATTATCCCGGTCTACACGCATAAACAAACTGGAAGAGAACATAGCCCGCGGCTTTATATGGCTTTTTGCCGGTCTTACCATCATCATCCTGGTCTGGATTGTGGGCTACATTCTCTTCCGGGGCTTTTACTCCCGGCAATATATTCCCTACGATGTGCTTCCCATAAGTGAAGAGGTAATTCCCCTTGAAGAAACAGACGAAAAGGGGATGCAGATTATCGTCAACAAAAAAGTAAAAATCCGGGACCTTACGGAATCCCAGCTGAACGAACTCTATTCCAAACGACGCCGGGAGAACTGGGGCTTCTACACCCGGCAGGACCTGCCGGTGCAGCCCTTTGCCCTGAAAGCGACAGGAGCTTTATCGAGATTTGCCGCTGAAGCCGCCCGGGCCGTATTGCCTGAGGAGAAGGAGTTCAGCAAGTACACGAGCTTCGTTTCCGATTTCGATGAAATGGTAGACATGGTGGCAAAAACCCCGGGAGCCGTCGGATTTGTGTCCGCAGGCTACAGGGGCTCTTTAAGCCGGGTAAAAACTGTACCTCTCCGAAGGTACAGCGTATTTTTCAACCCTGAAACAGTCAAACTTGAGGACAACAATAAACTTCAGGAGCTGGACCGGGATAAGCTGCAGAAAATTTTCAATAGAAACTCCGTGAACTGGCTTGATCTGGGGGGTATAGATCTTGAAATACTCCCCGCTCTCTACATGTATAA
>Ga0334895_1001421_pt1 | contig 24461 bp, 16 predicted proteins | sample GraSluR3_MG_7_FD_207229 | JGI IMG/M metagenome (GOLD analysis project Ga0334895, IMG submission 207229) | Sludge microbial communities from methane-producing bioreactor in Wageningen University, Netherlands - Granular Sludge_31_05-R3 | ecosystem: Engineered > Bioreactor > Anaerobic >... | reverse complement strand
GGGTATTTTAATGAATATCGCAAAATAAAAGGAAAAATAAGCCAGCATAGAAATATAAGTGAAAATATCCTAAAAGATATTATTACCAAGTGACAAAAAATATTAAAATCTCCCCGAAAAAAAATCCCTCAACTTTTGCTATACTTTACATGGGAAGTATCAGAATATTAGCATTTAAATGGCGGCAGAGTAATTTTTCTTATCCAGTGGGAAAAGTGGCAAAATGAGTATTAAAGCAACATCTGGATTTTATCAATAACCGGACCGGTAAGAATAACTACCAGGATTTTTTTACTTTAGATCATAAAAAGAGTAACAGGTTTCCACTATTTTAAAAAAATTTAAATATTATTGCATTGTTTATAACTAATAGATCATCAGGAAGTAGTTACAGAAATGAATTTAGCACTATTTTGCTTATCCTGTTAATAATAACAGCCACATTGCCATATCATTTTTAAAAGACAGGAATAGAATAATTAAAAGCCTGATATCTACAATCTGTATAATAATATTCCATAGTAAATAAATAATTAATAATAAATTTTCTTTATTAATTCTAAAAAACCTGGAATTAAGGTTGTTAATCAATCACTTATTTTTATATAATAAAATACATATATTGTTTTCATGAATTTAACGAATATTCAATAATACAATAATAGTCTTGTAAAAGGATTTAATAGTAATTTGAAGGAGCTAAAAATGGAATATTCTCAACAATCATCTATTATAATGAATAAGATGGATATTGATAGGACATTGCTCAGAATTTCTCATGAAATTATTGAGAAAAACAAAGGCGTAGAGGATTTAGGCATAATTGGAATTAAAACAAGAGGGGAATATTTAGCTAAAAGAATAGCTCTCCATATATACAATATAGAAAAGGTGAGAATACAGGTGGGGGTTCTCGATATTACACTTTACCGGGATGATTTAAAGGACAAAAAACCAGATGCAATAGTTGTGAAAACCGAGATTCCTTTTCAAATAGGGGAGAAAAAAATACTTTTAGTTGATGATGTACTTTATACCGGAAGAACTATAAGGGCAGCAATGGATGCAATTGTTGATTTGGGTAGACCTAACTCCATCCAGCTTGCCGTGTTAATCGATAGAGGCCACCGTGAATTTCCTATCCGAGCAGATTATGTCGGTAAAAATGTTCCAACTTCTCACAGGGAAATCGTGAAGGTTCGATTGGGCGAAATAGACGATATAAGTCAGGTTGAAATAACTAAACAGGATTATTAAGCAATATTTTATAGTATAATTGGTAAGATGAGTTTTAATATGAATAGTGGATTAGTGTTCGATATTAAAAGATTTGCCATTCATGATGGGCCTGGTATTCGTACGACCGTTTTTTTAAAAGGTTGTCCATTAAGATGCTGGTGGTGTCATAATCCTGAAAGCTGGTTGGATCAACCTGAAATATTGTTTAATTTCAATAACTGTATTCAATGTTATCAATGTATCTCCCAGTGTCCCCAGAATGCTATTACAATAAAAGACAAATATCCCTATACTGATAAAAATAAATGCCTGGCTTGCGGGTATTGTGTTAATATTTGTCCGGCTATCGCCAGAGAAATATCCGGTAGTAAATTCAATGTGGGGCAGGTAATTGCCGAAATCAGAAAGGATTTAATATTTTACCAGGAATCCGGAGGGGGAGTTACTTTTTCCGGTGGAGAGCCAATGGTACAGATTCATTTTTTAGAACAATTACTTTCTGAATGCAAAAAAATGGAAATTAGTACTGTAATAGATACATGTGGACATGTTCCATGGGTTTATTTTGAAAGAATTGCAGATATGGTTGATTTATGGTTATATGATATTAAGGTAATAGATGAAAAAACTCATAAAAAATATACCGGGGTGCAAAACAGTCTCATAATAGATAATCTGAGAAGGTTATCAAAGAAAACAAGCCATATTGAGATTCGAGTACCTGTAATACCAAAAATTAATGATTCCTGCAAAGATATTAGAGCAATAGCAGAATTAATGAATTCCTTAAGGTTAGAAAAAGTCAGTTTATTGCCTTTTCACAGGATGGGCATTGAAAAATTTGCCAGACTGCAGATAAAGAACAGGCTTAAAAACATATCCACAAATAAAAATGAACATATTACAAAATTACAACAGATATTTTTTCAGAATAATATCTATGCTATTATTGGAGGATAAAAAGTGAACCCCAGAATTGAAAAATTAAGAAACATAAGCTTGACTACCCAACCATATATTGATATTCAGAGAGCAAGACTTTTGACTGAGGCTTACCAGAAATATTCTGGAACGGTAACTATTCCTATCTTAAGGGCTTTATCCTTTAAATATATATTAGAAAAGAAGACCATTAACATTGAAGAAGGAGAATTAATTGTAGGTGAAAGGGGGAGTTCTGCCTGCGGAACGCCAACATATCCTGAATTATGCTGTCATACAATTGAGGATTTAGATATGATTGCCAACAGAGAAAGGATTTCATTTGCGGTAAATGATGATGTTAAAAAGATACAGGAAGAATTAATAATTCCATTTTGGAGAAAAAGATCTATCCGATATCAACTTTTTGAAATGATGGATAAAGAATGGAAAGATTGTTATGAGGCAGGAATTTTTACTGAATTTATGGAGCAAAGGGCACCAGGACATACTGTGGCAGATGGTAAGATATACAAGAAGGGATTTCTGGGTTTTAAACAGGAAATTATAGAACAGATAAATAATCTTGATTATCAAAATGATGAGCATGTTTTTCAAAAATTGAATCAGCTTAAAGCTATGGCTATCTGTTGTGATGCCATAATAACATTAGGTGAGCGTTATGCCAGGAAAGCGGAGGAAAAAGCCAAAACTGAACATGCTGAGATTCGAAAAAAGGAACTGTTAAAAATTGCAGATATATGCAGGCAGGTTCCGGCGCATGCACCCAGAAATTTCCATGAGGCACTACAGATGTACTGGTTTGTACATATTGGAGTTATCAGCGAACTAAATACCTGGGATTCTTTTAGCCCAGGTCATTTAGACCAGCATTTGTATCCTTTTTACCATAATGACTTAAAAGCAGGTGACCTGAATAGAGAAAAAGCAAAAGAGTTATTAGAGTGTCTCTGGATTAAATTTAATAATCAGCCGGCTCCCCCAAAAGTCGGTGTTACCCTGGCAGAAAGTGGTACATATACTGATTTTGCTAATATCAATAATGGTGGATTAACCCCAACCGGAGAAGATGCTGTGAATGAAGTTACCTACATTATCCTGGATGTCATTGATGAGATGAGATTATTGCAGCCAAGTACTAATATCCAGTTTAGTCAAAAAAATCCAGACTACTTTTTAAAACGTGCTTGTGAAATAATCAGAAAAGGCTGGGGACAGCCCTCGGTCTTTAATGCAGATGTAGTGATATCTGAAATGCTCAGACAAGGTAAGGATATTGCTGATGCAAGGGAAGGTGGAACCAGTGGTTGTGTAGAAACCGGGGCTTTTGGAAAAGAAGCATATATTTTAACTGGTTATCTTAACCTGGTCAAGATACTGGAAATTACTCTGAACAATGGTAAAGACCCTCAAACAGGTAAAATAATAGGAATCCATACGGGAAGCCCTGAAAACTTTGTTAATTTCAAGCAATTGTTTTCAGCATTCAAGGAACAGCTTCATTATTTTGTAGATATAAAAGTGAAAGGAAACCATATAATTGAACAATTATATGCCTCTATTATGCCATCTCCTTTTCTTTCTATAATTATAGATGATTGTATTAAAAGAGGCAGGGATTATAATAACGGTGGAGCACGTTATAATACCAGTTATATACAGGGAGTAGGGATTGGGACTATAACTGATTGCCTATCTGCAATTAAGCATCATGTTTATGATAATAGTAGTGTTACAATGAGAACTTTAGTGGAAATTTTAAAACAAAACTTTAGAGGAGAAAAAGAAATTTGGAATATATTAAAGAATCATTCTCCCAAATACGGCAATGATGATGAATATGCTGATAGTATTATGCAAGATGTATTTGATACCTTTTTTAGGGAAGTAGATGGGCGTAAAAATACCAAAGGAGGCTATTATCATATTAATATGTTGCCAACTACCTGCCATATCTACTTTGGTTCTGTTGTTGGGGCAACTCCTGATGGAAGGAAAGCAAATGAACCATTATCAGAAGGGATTTCCCCCGCCCAAGGTGCAGATAAGAAAGGCCCGACTGCTGTTATTAAATCGGCTGCCAGAATGGATCATGTTAGAACCGGTGGGACTCTTTTGAATCAAAAGTTTTCTCCTTCAATAATTGAAGGAGAAAAAGGACTGAATAGCATGGCACAACTTATCAAGGTTTATTTTAAGCTTGGAGGTCACCACATACAATTTAATGTGATAGATACTGAAACCTTAAAGGCTGCTCAGCTTAACCCGGAGAATTACCAAAATCTTATTGTGAGAGTAGCCGGGTATAGTGATTTCTTTAACAACCTTAACAAAGATCTCCAGGATGAAATAATAAGTCGTACCGAGCAGGGACTTGTTGAATAATATAGTTAATAATTATATACTTAATAGGATAGACAGAATTATAAAAGATTAAAAATTGAATAGAATAAATATAAAACGTGGGAGGCATTAATAATGCTAAAAGATGTTGCAAATATTGTACGAGGTTTGTCAGTGGATATGATCGAGAAAGCCAACTCTGGACATCCTGGGTTGCCATTAGGATGTGCTGAAATTGGTGCAGTTTTATTTGGTGAAGTTCTTAAATATGATCCAAAAGAACCGAATTGGACTGACAGAGACCGTTTTATTCTGTCAGCTGGCCATGGATCGGCTTTATTGTACTCATTATTATATTTATCCGGTTACGAGGTAACCTTAGAGGATATAAAAAAATTCAGACAGCTTAATTCTAAAACTCCAGGCCATCCGGAATATGGAATTACACCCGGGGTTGAAACTACTTCCGGGCCACTTGGGCAGGGATTGGCTAACGGAGTTGGAATGGCAATTGCTGAAAAGATATTGTCCAGCAGGTTCAATACAGAAGAATTTAAAATTGTTGATCACTATACATATGTTCTGGCTGGCGATGGATGTATGATGGAGGGTATTACCTCTGAAGCTGCTTCTTTGGCTGGACACCTTGGACTTGGAAAATTAATTGTAATCTATGATAAAAATTGTATTTCATTAGCATGTGGAACCGATGTGACTTTTACCGAATCAGTTGCTGAACGATATCGTGCTTATAACTGGCAGGTTATTGAAGATATTGATGGACATAATATTGATGAACTTAGAATGGCTTTAATGAAAGCCAAAGAAAATGAGGAAAAACCTGTACTGATTATTGCAAAAACGCATATAGGTTTTGGAGCTCCCACAAAACAGGATAGCCATATTGCCCATGGGGAACCATTGGGAAAAGAAGAAATTGAGGGACTGAAAAGAAAGATTGGCTTACCAGTTGATAAGACATTTTATGTAAGCGGAGAAGTAAAAGAATATTTCGATAAAAACTTACAGAAATGTACAGAAGAAAGAAAAAAGTGGAATGGTATTTTTGAAAGCTGGTCCCAACAGTTCCCCGAAAAACGAAAGGAATGGGATAAGGGAATCAATCTTGATGTTCCGGAAAATATAAAATTTCCGGAGATTATTTTTGAAGAAAAAATTGCCACCAGGAGTGCTTCAGGAAAAATACTAAATAAGATAGCGGAAGAAATACCTTATATGATTGGAGGTTCTGCTGACCTTTCACCTTCTACTAAAACCTATCTGGATGGCCTCCCTGAGTTGCAAAAAGGTAATTTTAATGCCAGAAATATTCGTTTTGGAGTTAGAGAACATGCTATGGGGGCTATTTGTAATGGTCTGTCTTTACACAAAGGTATTCGACCTTATTGCTCTACTTTTTTGGTTTTTTCTGATTACATGAGACCATCTATCAGGTTAGCTGCAATGATGGGTTTGCCGGTAATATACATATTTACTCACGATTCAGTTTATGTTGGTGAAGATGGCCCTACTCACCAGCCAATTGAGCATGTAGAATCTCTTAGAATTATTCCCAACCTTAAAGTCATCAGGCCTGCAGATAGTGAAGAGGTAAAAGCCGCATGGCAAGTTATATTAGAAAGAAAAGATGGTCCTACTGCTTTAATTCTTTCCCGGCAGAATTTGCCAAAACTTGGAGTACCGGTTAATATGGATGAATTTAAAAAAGGAGCCTATGTAATCAAGGAAAATAAGGACAAATATGAAATTTCAATTGCAGCAAGCGGAAGTGAGGTTCAGACTGCGTTGCAGGTTAAGAATATTTTAAAACAGGAGAATATTTTCTGCCGTGTTATTTCTGTACCTGACAGAGAAGCCTTTGCCATTAGTGGTCGTGAATACCAAGCTGATATTTTAGGGAATTCTGATAAATTGAAAGTAGTTATTGAAGCTACTACAGGACAGGGGTGGTATGAAGTTATTTCGAATTTGTCATTGGGGATCTTTATTCGTCATTTTGGAGAGAGCGGTGCCGGGGAACAGGTTGCCAGGGAATTAGGCTTTGATGCAGAGAAAATAGCACAACAGATTCTAAAAACAATAAAAAATAAAATATAAATTTTGGATAATTAGAAAGGATATTTTTTATGCCTTATGGTTACTGTGGCAATATTTTGCATGTTAATCTAAGCGAACAAAAATATTGGATAGAAAATCCTGGTGAAAAGTTTTATAGAAAATACTGGGGTGGGAGAAGTATTGGCCTATATTATATGTTAAAAGAAATGAAACCAAAAACGGAAGTATTTTCTCCTGAGAATATATTGATTTTTGCCACCAGTGTAGTAGTAGGTTCAAAGGCGCCAATGATTAACCGTTATACAGTATGTGCAAAGTCCCCATTAACAAATGCCCAGGGTGAGGCGGAAGCCGGTGGTTATTGGGGACCGGAACTTAAAAAAGCAGGGTTTGATGCTGTTGTAATAAAGGGAATAGCAGAAAAACCAGTATATTTATTTATCAAAGATGGCCAGGTAGAAATAAGGAATGCTCAACATTTATGGGGGAAAGGTACCTTGGAAACCCAAAATTTATTAAGGGAAGAATGTGATGATAGTAAAATAAGAATAGCCCAGATTGGTCCTGCAGGAGAAAATTTGGTATATTTTGCTAATATTGTTAATGAACTGCATCATTTTAATGGTAGAAATGGACTGGGAGCAGTTATGGGATCAAAAAAATTAAAAGCAATTGTAGTGAGAGGAAGCAACAATATTCAAGAGCATTTTCCCGAAAAAGTAAGGGAAATAACCAAAAAGATTACTGCAAGAGTAATGAAAAATCCCTTAAGCAGAGACCTTAGAGAACAAGGCACAGTCGCTGTAATAGATGGGGCTAGGAAAGCAGGTTGGCTGCCAACCAGGAATTGGTCTGACAATCATTTTGAGGAATCCGAAAAGATATCTGCAGAAGAATACCATAAAAAAATATTTGAAAAAAATGGTACTTGTTATGCATGTCCTATTGCCTGTAAAAGACTAGCCCGTTCTAATGATGTTTCTTTAAAAATTAACCCTGAACTGGGTGGCCCTGAGTATGAAAGTCTGGTTTCTTTGGGTCCTCTTTGTGGAGTAAGTGACTTAGATTACATTGCAAAAGCAAATCAGCTATGTAATCAATATGCTGTGGATACAATTTCCATGGGAATGACTATAGCCTTTGCCATGCAATGTTATGAAGAAGGATTATTAACAAAAAGTGACACAGGTGGAATTAATCTTAAATTCGGAAATAAAAAAGCAGTTTTAGAGTTGATTGAGAAAATTGTTTATCAGGAAGGGATAGGAAAACTTCTTTCCCGGGGAAGTCTAAGAACTTCTGAAAATATTGGCAAGCAATCAAAAAAATTTGTACATCAGGTAAAAGGACAGGAAGTGCCCATGCATGATCCGCGAGTTAAAACAGGTGTTGGACTTCAATATGCCTTATCTGACTATGGTGCTGATCATATGAAGGCAGCCCATGACACCTTTTTTACTGATGAAGAAAGTTGGGGTTTACAAGAAACGGCTGGTTTGGGTATTCTTGAAGCCGTTGAAGTTACTGATATTGGCCCTAAGAAAGTAGGTTTATTTAAAAAATTAGATCTATTATGGTCTTTATTTGATATTTTAGGTGTATGCGATTTTGGTTATGTGCCAAGAAGTGTAGGTACTCTTGAGGAACTATTAGAATTAATCAGAGCTATTACAGGATGGAAGGTTACCTGGTATGAATTAATGAAATTAAGCGAAAGATCAATCAATATGGCCAGGACTTTTAATATAAGAGAAGGATTAACTGCGAAAGAAGATAGCTTACCTGAGGTATTTTTTCGGAATTTTAAAGGAGGAATACTTGATGGAACAGGAGCCATTGATAAAGAAAAATTTAAAGAAGCAATAAAGCTGCGCTATCAGATGATGGGTTGGGATAGCCAGAATGGTATCCCTTCTACAGGGAAACTGGCTGAATTGGGGTTAGAATGGTTAATTTTATAAATTAGTAACACTCATTAAATTAACAAGAAGCAAGATAATATGATTAATATTATCATTCTGCTTTAAAGATGCTTATAAAAGATAATTTTAATATTTATTACAAAAAAAGATATCTAACCCAGGAATATTTGACATTTCAAAAAATATTGTTAAAATGTTTATAACAATCAAATACTGAATTGCCTCACTTTTTATCTGAAGTGGGGTAGAGGCGCGAAGAATCAACAGTACTGATAATAAGCTGAGCAGCAATGATTTATCAGGAAAGGGGTCTTCGCCGAAGTCTGAATACTGATGCTCTAAGTTTCAGGCTGGGGCTATGGTGAACAATCATAGTACTGTCATCAGAAACTACTCCCGGTTTCTGATGGTGCGCTATCTCATCGAGGAGAGATAAAAGGGGGGTAAAAAGAAAGCTTGTTATTATTTTAGAGCAATCGATGAGCCTGGCGCTTATTGATTGCTTTTTTTATTTTTTGATTATTTTTAAGGAGGAATTTAATGACCGATACTTTTGTGAAAAATGAGTTAGAGCAAAGAGGATTTGATCTGGATCAGAATAGGGAATTAATGTTTGAAAAAGTTAGAATAAATGAAATTGCGCAAAAATATGATACACCATGTTATATTTATTCAGAAAACATTATTAGAAAGAATTGCCAGGAGTATATTTTATCATTTAAAAATAATAATGTTGATTTTGAAATACTATATGCTGGTAAAGCATTTTTAGTTAAAGCACTGTGTAATATTTTAGATGAAGAAGGAATGGGTATTGACGCATCTTCAGGAGGTGAAATTTATACAGCCTTAGCAGCAAACTTTCCTGCAGAAAGAATATATTTTCATGGGAATAACAAGTCTGAAAAAGAAATAAGGTTTGCATTAGAAAACAATATCGGAACAATAATGATTGATAATCTCTATGAATTAGGTTTAGTCAATAATATAGCTAAAGAGTTAAATAAAAAAGTACATATTATGATAAGAGTTATTCCAGGTGTTGATACACATACTCATGAAAAAATAAGAACAGGACAGGTAGACTCAAAATTTGGTTTTCCAATTTCAGAGTTAGAAAATATATTTCCAGCGGTAATGGAAAGAGATAATCTGGTATACAGAGGGTTACATTGCCATATTGGGTCCCAGCTTTTAGATGTTAAATATCATCTTCAGGCAATAGTTGAAATGATTCATGTTATTAAGAAGATTGAAGACAAGTATGAAATAAAAACAAATAACCTGAATTTAGGAGGAGGACTCGGAGTCAGGTATACAAGAGATGATAATCCCGTTCCTATTAATATTTTTGTTAATAGTATTATTAATAAGGTAAAAGATGTATGTGATGAGTATAAAGTTTCATTGCCAAAAATATTGATTGAACCAGGCAGGTCGATAGTTGCTGAAGCAGGTATTACTCTTTACCGGATAGGGGCAATAAAAGAAATAACCGGTTTAAAAAAATACCTTATAGTGGATGGAGGTATGGCTGACAATCCCAGGCCAAGTCTTTATGATGCAAAATATGAAGCATTGATAGTTGATAGGCTTGAATCAAACAAAACTGAACTTGTCACAATTGCCGGAAAATTTTGTGAATCAGGTGATATTCTTATAAAAAATATTGAATTACCCAGGGCTGAAAGCGGGGATTTGATTATTCTCTTTACTACAGGTGCTTATCATTATTCTATGGCTAATAATTATAACGGTATTCCCAGACCGCCCGTTGTTCTGGTTAATGAGGGGAAACACGGATTAATGGTAAACAGAGAAACCTATCAGGATGTTATTAATAATCATGTAATACCAGATTGGTTAATGTGATTTGTTTATGCTAATTACATATGAATAGAAACAGAATACAGTCAAGGGAGATATTTATGAAAAAAGAGTTTGTTAAAATGCACGGTATTGGAAATGATTTTATAATAATGGATTTCTATTCAGAAAAAGAACCTGATGGAATTAATTATAATAATCTTGCAAAAAGACTCTGCCAAAGACATTTTGGCATTGGAGCAGATGGCCTGATTTTAATACTTCCTTCAAAAAAATATGATTTAAGGATGAGAATATTTAATTTTGATGGAAGTGAACCCCAGATGTGTGGTAATGGAATCAGGTGTTTTGCCAAATACGCTTATGAAAATAAATTAATTGAAAAGAAAATATTCTCAGTAGAAACGCTGGCGGGAGAAATAATCCCTGAAATCATTTTTAATGAGAAAACCGGTTTTATTGAAGGTGTAAAAGTGGATATGGGTGAACCCCGATTGACTGGTAAAGAGATACCGGTAACAGGAAATCCTGATAAAAAGGTAATTAATCAAGAGTTATTAGTTGAAAATAATAAATTTATGATAACTTGTGTTTCAATGGGTAATCCTCATTGCGTTATTTTTATTGAAGATGTTGAAAGGTTTCCAGTAAGAGAGATTGGGCCTTTAATAGAAATAAATCCCTTCTTTCCCGAGAAAACCAATGTAGAATTTATTGAAATTCTAAATGACCATGAAATTAATTTTAGAGTTTGGGAACGTGGAGTAGGTGAAACAATGGCGTGTGGTACTGGTGCCTGTGCTGCTGTTGTAGCAGGAGTTTTGAACAAAAAGGTCAATAGCAAAGTCATTGTTCACCTGAATGGCGGGGATTTAAAAATCAACTGGGCAGATGATGGACATGTTTATATGACAGGTCCTGCTGAAAGTGTTTTCGAAGGCTCTGTCAGTATTGATTAAATTAGAATTTATTAATTAAAATAGAATGGAATTATTGAAAAAAGGAGAAGTATATTATGAAGATTGCAGAAAGAATTAAAAATGTGCCACCATATTTATTTGCAGAAATTGACAAGAAAAAGGAAGCAGCAATTGCCAGGGGTGTGGATATAATTAATTTAGGGATCGGAGATCCTGATAAACCCACACCTTCATATATTATTGACCAGCTGGAAAAAAGTGCCCGGGACCCCAAAACTCATGATTATCCGCCTTATGAAGGAACTAAAGAATTCAGGTCAGCAGCTGCAGAGTGGTATCTGAAAAGATTTGGGGTAAAGCTTGACCCATATAAGGAAATAATTTCTCTTATCGGGTCAAAAGAAGGAATAGCCCATGTGTTTTTAGCTTTTATTGATCCCGGAGATATAAGTTTGATACCGGATCCGGCATATCCTGTTTACAAGACAGGAACATTATTTGCCAATGGCAAGCCATATTATATGCCATTACTGGCAGAGAATGGTTTTCTGCCGGATTTAGATAAGATAGATGAAGGTATAGCGAAAAAAGCAAAACTGATATTTCTAAACTATCCCAACAATCCAACCGGTGCAGTTGCAAGTCTGGATTATTTTAAAGAGGTTGTTGATTTCGCTAAAAAATATAATCTGCTGATATGTCATGATTTTGCATATTCAGAACTGGCATATGATGGTTACAAATCACCAAGTATCCTGGAAATAGAGGGAGCGAAGGATATTTCTCTGGAATTTCATTCTTTATCAAAAACTTATAATATGACCGGGTGGAGGATCGGCTTTGCAGTAGGTGGACAAGAAGCAATATCTGCCCTTTCAATAATTAAGACAAATGTGGATTCAGGTATTTTTAAGGCTATTCAGGAAGCGGGAGTAACTGCCTTAACAGGTCCACAAGATCATATTCCACAGATGATAGACATGTATACTGAAAGAAGAAATGTGATTGTAGAAGGTTTGAACAAACTTGGATGGTCTCTGGAGGCTCCAAAAGGAACATTTTATGTCTGGGCTCCAACACCGGCTGGAATGAGTTCTATTGATTTTGCCAATAAGGTTTTGGAGAAAACAGGGATAATCGTAACACCTGGCGTAGGATATGGTCAGTACGGAGAAGGATACTTTAGAATTGCGTTAACGGTAGATGTGCCCAGGATGCAAGAAGCAATAGGTAGATTGGAAAAGGCCAATATCATTTATACAGCATAAACATTTAAAGATATAAAAAGGCATTATTTTCTGATATTACAGTATGATATTTTGTAAAATTATTAAATAGTAAATGAGGTGATTATCATTAGAATTGTAGTTAAGTTTGGTGGAACAAGTATAAGGGATATAGATCGGATTGAAAAGGCAACCAATTCAATTGCTAAAAAAGTAAAGGAAGGTCATGAAGTTTTAGTAGTAGTTTCAGCTATGGGAGACACTACTGATAATTTAATATCATTATTGGAAGGAGTAACCAAATCCGGTTATGACATGAACGATTATGCTCAATTTGTATCATTTGGAGAGAGGATGAGTGCCCAGTTGGTAGCTGCTTCATTAAGGGCTCAAGAAATACAATCACGCCCTTTTGATCCTTCCGGAGATGATTTTCCTATTATTACTAATAACAAGAATTTACTGGAAGCAGATATTTTATCAAAGCAAAGCAAAGAACAATGTCAGACTTATCTTGAACCATTGTTACAAAAAGGAATTGTTCCGGTGGTTTGCGGTTTCCTTGGGAGGAGTGAGAAAGATAATATTATTACATGTTTAGGCAGGGGCGGAAGTGATATTACAGCTTTTGCCTTAGGTGATTTTATTAAAGCAGATGAGGTTATTATAGTTACCGATGCATCAGGTGTTGCTTCGGCAGATCCCAGATTAGTCAAAAAAGTAGAAATGTTGCCAAAAATAAGTGTAGAAGAGATGGGTATTTTGGCTGAAAGCGGTGCAAAAGTATTACACCCCAGGGCTTTAAAATATAAAAATAAAAATATGAGATCAAAGATAATTCATTTTCAAAATGGAGATTTAGACTCTCCTGGAACGGAAATTGAAGGCAGTTTTTCCAGCAAGGTTGATATTTTTCAGGACAAGCTTTGTTTGTTGACCATAGTTGGAGATAGTATTTTAGAAACTCCAGGAATATTGAGGGATATAATTACACCATTATCGAAAAATAATATTAGTATACAGAGTATTGCAATAGGAATTCAATATATCGGTATTTATGTCTCTGAAAAGTATAGTAAAAAAGCATATGATTTGATACATCTTTCTGTATTAAAGAATGAAAAGTTAAAATCTGTTACATCAAAAGAAGATATTGCCCTCATTGTAGTGAGTAGCAGAGATTTTATAGATACCCCTGGTATTATTGAAAAAATAACACGTCCATTGGCGGAAAATAATATAAATATTTTGGAAATGGTTACAATAAAGACTGATATATTAATATTTGTTTCCTGGAATAATAAGGATAAAGTTTACCAGCTGATTCGTCAGACTCTTGGTGAAATTGGAATTAATACTCAAAAATAATTAAGAAAATAATATATGCCAAAACAGGCAAATAAAAGAGGAGGATATTTAAAATGTTTAGAGGATCAATTGTTGCTTTAATAACACCATTTGATAAAAATAATAGAATTGATGAGCAGGGAATTAAGGATTTGGTTGAGTTCCATATAAAAAACGGGACTGATGCTATTGTTCCCTGCGGAACTACCGGAGAATCTCCGACTCTCAGCCATGAAGAACATAAAAAAGTCATAGAATTAACCATTAATGCAGTTAATCAAAGGGTTCCGGTAATTGCGGGTACCGGATCTAATTCCACTGAAGAGGCTATTGAACTTACCTCAGCAGCCAGGGAAATGGGAGCCGACGCTGCCTTATTGGTTATGCCTTATTACAATAAACCTACACAAAAAGGTCTCTATATGCATTTTAAAACCATTGTTGAAAAGGTTGATATTCCGGCAATTGTGTATAATGTACCATCACGATCCGGTGTCAATTTATTGCCTTCTACCCTGGCCAGTTTAGCTGAATTGAAAAATATTGCAGCAGTAAAAGAAGCAAGCGGTAATCTTGAACAAATGGCCGAAATTATATATTTGTGTGGTGACAAACTCACTTTATTATCCGGAGATGATAAAATATTGCTCCCGGTATTATCCATAGGGGGTAAAGGAGTAATATCGGTTGTAGCAAATATTATTCCCAAAGAAGTATCTTTAATGGTCAGAAAATTTGAGGAAGGCAGTTATGAGGAAGCACGGGAAATGTTCTTTAAAACAATATATCCTTTGAGCCGAGCCATGTTCTATGAGACTAACCCAATTCCTGTTAAAACAGCTGCCCGATTAATGGGTTTGCCGGCAGGAAATTTACGTTTGCCCATGGTTGATATGGAAAACAGTAATTTTGAACAACTAAAGCAAGATTTAAGATCATTCAATTTATTGGAGGATTAAAGATGAATAATGTTATTGTTTGTGGTGGATGCGGTAAAATGGCATCACTTATAGCTAAACTCATCTATCAGGATGATACACTAGAGTTAGTTGGGGTTGTAGAGTCAAGTAAACACCCTGCCATCGGTCAGGATTGGGGGATTGTAAATGGAATTGGTAAAACTGAAATAATTATTGAAGATAACCTGGACAAAATTATTGAAAAATGTGATGTAGTTGTAGATTTTACAAATCCTGAGGCAACAATGAATAATCTGATAATATGTTCAAAACATAAGAAAGCTTGTGTGATTGGTACAACCGGATTATCTGAGAACCAGGTAAAAAATATCAGGGAATCCTCAGAAAATATTCCCATAGTGTTTTCACCAAATATGGCATTAGGAGTTAATTTATTATTTGATTTAGCAAAAAAAGTAGCAGCTGTATTGGATGCCGAATATGATATTGAAATTATTGAAACACATCATCGCTATAAAAAGGATGCACCAAGTGGTACTGCCATGAAAATTGCTGAAATAATTGCTAATGAAAGAGGTGTAAAGCTGGATAAATCAGCAATTTATGGACGTTGTGGAAATATTGGCGCTAGAAATAAAGGGGAAATCGGTATTCATGCCATAAGGGCTGGAAATATAAGTGGAGAGCATACAATCATTTTCAATTCCCTGGGTGAAAGACTGGAACTGACTCATAAAGCATACAGCAGGGATGCATTCGCCGAAGGAGCAGTTAAGGCGATTAATTTTATTTTAAATAAAAAGAAGGGACTTTTTTCAACAAAAGAGGTATTGAATCTGTAAAATAATTAAAAAAATTTTAAGTACCTTTTAAAAAATCCAAAGTTGAAAATATGGTAAAATTGGCTATTAAATAGTATATAAGATATTTTTAATATCCGTCCACTTGAATAGCAAACATGTCAATACTGTTATTTTTTCTCTAAACCTTAATATGTTATAATATTACTGAAAGTAATCAGGCCAACAATAACATTAAAAAAATTGAAATAATATTCAGGAAGGAGGAGAAGGATAATGATACAGGTAAAAGTGTTTGGCGTGGCGGTAGACCCGGTTACCAAAGGTTTTGTGGTGATTCTGAAAGACAAAGATGAAAAAAAGTGGTTGCCGATATGGATAGGACCATACGAAGCTAAAATGATATCCATAGCATTAGAAAATACAGTTCCCAATCGACCTTTTTCTCCCGATCTAATCAAAAATATAATCGAAGTTGTCGGGTTGCAAATAGAAAGAGTTGTAATTTCAGATATAAAAAATAATACCTATTATGCAACACTATGGTTAAAAAAGGGAGAAGAACAATTATTGGTAGATGCCAGACCAAGTGATGCTATTGCTATTGCCCTGAGATTAGGAGTGTCTATCTTTATATCAAATGATGTGATGAGAAAGGCATCCATTTCTCATACTTCCAGGGAAGAGGATATTACCAAACGGTTAGTTCAACTTAAGAATCAACTACAGGATGAGGTTGATAAAGAAAACTATGAAAAAGCCGCTGAGTTACGAGATGAAATAAAAAAAATGGAAAAAATGAAGAATATACCGCCACTTAAACCAAAATAATTAAAAAATATAATGTAAAACTATTTTTTTATCTGATTGGACTGGATAAGTTTATTACGATACATTTAATTAGACGTGGCTATGATAATTATCAGGAGGAGAAGTGCATAAACGAAAAATAAAAATTAGTTCAGATATTTTTGTAAGATATCCGGAGTTCAAACGAGGAGTTATTATTGTCAGGGATATAAAAGTTGCTGAAAAAAACAAGAGAATTAAGAAGCCACTGAATAATATTATAAAGCAAAGACAATCTGAAAACATAGATTATAACGAACATCCTTTTGTTAAAGCATGGGACGAGGCACATATTAAATTTAATTCCAATCCGGAGCAATATCCGCCGTCTATAAAAGCACTGTTATCCAGAGTAGCTTATGGGGGAGGATTGCCTTTTATAAATTCTGTTGTTACTCTTTTTAATTATATCTCTATAAAATATCTTGTTCCTTGCGGTGGAGATGACATAGATAGTATTTCTGGTAATCTCTATTTAGGTTTTGCAACCGGAAATGAACTGTTTACCGGATTAGGCAGTACAGAAACTGAACACCCGGTAAAAGGTGAAGTAATCTATTATGATGACAAAAGTAATCAGGTTATGTGTAGAAGGTGGAATTGGCGGAATGCAGAATTTTCAAAGATTACTACCGGTTCTCAGAGAATTGTCATCAATATAGATGGTATTGATGCTATTCCTGAATCGACTATTATTCAAGCAAGGGATGAGCTGGATAATTTATTAAAACTTCATTGCAATGCTGATACTGTAACAGAATTACTGCTAAGAGAAAAGCAGGAAATTTGTTTATCAGATTAACAATCATTTTTGAAAAATAATAAAATAATATTTTAATTATCTTATTTTATTACGATATTTGGATAATTGACAATAGCAGTATAATAATAATAAGAGATAAGCTTATGGAAAGGAGTTAAGCAAAATGCAATTTGATAAATATACAGTTAAAGCGCAGGAAGCAATTGGTCAGGCTCAGCAATTAGCTTTACAATACAATCATCAGGAGATTAAAAGTGAGCATTTGCTTCTTGCATTAATACAACAAAAGGATGGTATCGTATCATCAGTTTTAAATAAATTAGAAATTGATATTTCAGATTTAAAATCTTTTTTAGAAAAAAAGTTACAAAAATTTCCCAGCATTTCCGGCGGAGGAAATAATCAATATGTTGGAAATGAACTAAATGTTGTTTTTAATAAGGCCGTTCAGGAAGCAGCTAAACTAAAAGATGAATATATTAGTACAGAGCATTTATTTTTAGCCTTGATTGAGTTAGAAAACAGCTCCTTTGAGCAGTATTTTAGAAACAAAGGCATTAACAGAGATAGTATTTTCCGCTCTTTAATGACTATAAGAGGAAACCAGAGAATCACAGATCAGAACCCGGAAGAAAAATATCAGGCATTAGAGAAATATTCTCGGGATTTGACTCAATTAGCAAGACAGGGTAAATTAGATCCGGTGATAGGAAGGGATGATGAGATAAGGAGAGTGATGCAGGTATTATCAAGAAGAACAAAGAATAATCCTGTGTTAATCGGTGAGCCCGGAGTTGGCAAAACAGCAATTGCTGAAGGGCTGGCACGTCGAATAGTTAGCGGAGATGTACCGGAAGGATTAAAGAATAAAAGAGTTGTAACTTTAGATATTAGTTCACTGGTTGCAGGAGCAAAGTTTAGAGGTGAATTTGAGGATAGACTTAAGGCAGTTTTAAAGGAAGTAGAAAAGGCAGAAGGCTCAATAATATTGTTTATTGACGAGATGCATACATTAGTTGGTGCAGGAGCAGCTGAGGGAGCAATTGATGCCTCAAATATGCTTAAGCCTGCCCTGGCAAGGGGTGAGTTGCATTGTATTGGAGCAACAACATTAAAAGAGTATCGTAAATATATTGAAAAAGATGCAGCTCTTGAAAGAAGATTCCAGATGGTACTGGTAAAAGAACCTACTGTGGAGGATACAATTGCCATATTACGCGGATTAAAAGAGCGATATGAAGTTCATCATGGTGTAAAAATAATGGATTCGGCATTAATAGCGGCTGCAACATTATCTAATCGCTATATTACTGATCGTTTTTTGCCTGATAAGGCTATAGATTTAGTCGATGAATCAGCATCCGGATTAAGAATGGAAATAGATAGTATGCCGATAGAAATCGATGAAATAGAAAGAAAAATTATGCAACTCCAGATAGAAAAGCAGGCATTAAAGAAGGATAATGACAATGTTGCCAGGGATAAGATTAAAAATATTGATAAAGAATTGAGTAATTTGGAAGAACAGAAAAATAGCCTGACATCCAGATGGAACCATGAAAAAGAAATTATTCAAAAAATAAATAAAATCAAAAGTGACCTGGAAGGTGCAAAGACTGAAAGTGAACAAGCTGAAAGAAATGGGGATTTAAACCTTGCTGCTGAGATAAAATATGGTAGAATCCCTGAATTGGAAAAACAACTGGAAGATAATAACAAAAAAATATCTTCATTACAGAAGAGTTCAAGAATGTTGAAAGAAGAGATTACTGAAGAAGATATAGCTCAAATTGTTTCAAAATGGACTAATATTCCCGTAGGTCGATTGATGGAGGGAGAAACTGAAAAATTAATTAAGATGGAAGAGGAACTGAAAAAAAGGGTTGTTGGCCAGGATGAAGCTGTAAGCCTGGTATCAAATGCCATAAGGCGTTCCAGAGTAGGGATTTCTGATCCGAACAGACCTGTGGGTTCTTTTATTTTTATGGGTCCAACAGGAGTAGGTAAGACAGAATTAGCCAGGAGTTTGGCGGCTTTTCTGTTTAATGATGAAAATTCCCTGATTAGAATTGATATGTCTGAATATATGGAAAAACATAGTGTAGCAAGATTAATTGGTGCCCCTCCCGGTTATGTTGGATATGAAGAAGGAGGGCAACTGACAGAGGTTGTAAGACGAAGACCCTATTCAGTAATACTGTTTGATGAAATAGAAAAAGCCCATAGTGATGTTTTTAATATTTTATTGCAAATCATGGATGACGGAAGGCTAACAGATGGACAGGGGAGAATTGTTAATTTTAAAAATGCGATTCTTATTATGACCTCTAATATTGCCAGTGAATATATATATCAGATGGATTCATCAAACAAGGATGAAATGACACAGCAAATAAATCAGGTTTTGAGGAATCATTTTAAACCTGAATTTTTGAATCGTGTGGATGAAATTATTACTTTCAACCGTTTGGATAAGGATCAGATTATTAAAATTGTCGATATTCAGCTTGATATTTTAAAGAAGCGATTAGAAGAAAAAAATATTATATTAAGTGTTACTACAAAAGCAAAGGAATTACTTGCCCAAAGAGGTTTTGATCCTCAATATGGAGCCAGGCCTTTAAAACGAACCATACAAAAGCATGTCCAGGATCCATTGGCATTGCAAATGCTGGAAGGGGCAATAAAGGAAAATGATAATGTCAGGGTTGAGTGTGATGATAATAAAGAAATAGTGTTTTCGAAGATTGTATAATTGCAATAGCATAAGCAATTTGTGGTAAACAAAGAATAAAACAGTTGTGATAGTCAATTAGAAAAGAAACAAAAAATTAAGGATGGGTAGGATTTATATTATATAATATCCAATCTAATACCCATCCTTAATTAATTTAGAAAATAATTTTTTATTTATGCTAATTTTAAATTCTTACAGGTAATGAATATTTATCTGTGATAAACCGGAATCAATGTCTATGCTTACCTTGTATTCTGCATCATTATAGTTTTCTGAAATAAAATTGTTATTTTCTTCTGATGTAAATTTATCATCCAGTTCTTTCATGCTTAACCCGGTATCCAAATTAAGAGCAACTCCAACATTAGCCGGAATACCTATATCAATCTTAGATACCCCTGAGTCGATAGTAATTTCCCCATTGTATTGAGGAGTAATTAAGCTTATGTCAGATGCTCCACTTTTTATTGTTAATTTTTCTACTTTAAAATTTGAAAGATCATAATCGATGGTTGTGGCACCTGTTTCAATAAGTATTTCATAAATTATTTCTTTGTTAAGCTTCAAATCAATGTTATTATTAGGACTGCGAAATTGTTTACTGGAAGACGAGATAGAATCATGATATATATGAATATTAGCTTCATTATCTGAAAGTGAATAATCTTCAACAGGTTTAAATTCCGGATACCTGTAACTTACCTGGCATTGATATAAAAGGGGAGTAGGGAATTCAAGTTTAAAAAAGCCAATATCATAGCTCAAATGAAGGTTGGCCTTTTGAATATTAGGTGCTATTATGAGTTCTTCTTCGATTTCTTCTTCAATTACTTCAACAGACTCCTCTTCATCATCAATACTAATTTCAGTGTCACTTTCCTCTGCAGGGATTTCCTCAACATCTTCTTCTGTTTCGGGGACGTAATCATCCTCCTGCGTGGATTCTTTAAGAACCGGCGCTAATTGAAGTTCTCTTTGAAGTGTTTGGGTCTGAGTGGCTATTTTACCTTCCAAGTGCAAATCTATACCCATATTGCCGGCAACAGCACCAATAATGATTCCTAATACTATTACCAGTGGGGCAAGCCAGGAAAGTCTTCTCCTGAATATTAAGCTGATACCCAGGCTAATTAGAAGTAAAGGCCAGAGTCTTAATATATTATACCAGACAGACCAGTCCAGTATGTTAAAATTATTCAATAAGAGAATAATTCCAACTAAGATAATAGCTAACCCTTTAAGGAATTGAGTTCCACTCATTTTTAGTTCTCCTTTCTAAATTTTTTCAGAGAATTAATATTGATTATTTATAAATTAAGTTTGTACTTAACTCATAAATTATTTATTACCAGTTATTTTTGACCAGCTATTAGCTACAAGCAGGTCAATTAATCTTTGCTGGTCAGACAGGTAATCAGGATTCAGGGATAGGGCTGTTTCTGCTTCTCTTAAGGAGTTTTCATAATCCTGACTTCGATAGTAAGTAAGACCTTTTTTGTAATGTGCTAAGGCTAAAATATCTTGAGCAGAACCCATGTTTGTGGCAAGCTCATAATTATTCAAAGCCTCAGGAAGATTAGCTTCGTGATAATACATATCGCCAATTTCAATAAAAGCCTCTGCAAAAGTATTAAAAGTAAAATTATGCTCACCAAGAGGATACATTCTTTGGGCTAATATTTTTTCTATAATTGCCTTTTCATACTCTTGTTCCGAAAGCTTGATTTCTCCTAAATAGAAATGTGCTAAAGCAATTGATCTATTGTCGTTTTTAAACTGTGTTGCAGTTTGGTATGCCTGTTGTGCTTTTTCTATTTCATTTATATTTCTATAATAATTTCCTAAGTGTAGATAACAATAAGCATTAACTTGATAATCAGTAATTTTTTCCATAATATTAGGTCGCAATTGAGAGTATCCCATTTCAGTAAATCTCTCATTTGCTTCTATTAACTGGTGGTTATCAAGATAAAGCTGTCCTAATTCAGCATTCAATTGTTGGTGATTTGGTATTAAATCAATTACTTTTTCATATTGCTCAATAGCTTCATCAATTTTTCTCTGATCCTTGTATATCAGGCCTTTAACATAATAAGCATGTGCATTAGCAGTATCATTCACAGTTAAGTCTGTCAGAATCTCAAAAGCCTCGTCATGTTCTTCTTCTCTATACAAAGCGTAACTTAAATTTACCAGTGCCATCTTATTGAATGGGTCAATTTCAAGTGCTTTTTTATATTCCTCCTGAGCTGGTTTGTATAATTCGTTCTCTAAAAAAAAGTTGCCTACATTGATAAAAGTATAAGCATTTTCAATGTTACTTTTTTCTTCAATTATTGATTGTAATAGTTGTTCAAGCTGGGTGTTATCAGAGTTGCCTGCTAAAACCGGAGAAATTGGTACTAAAAAAAGAAGAAATAGAAAAAATGCAGATAAAATACTTTTTTTTAATTTTATTTTCATTATTGATATCCCCCTAAATCTCTTTAATAGGAAAAATTATATTAAATGCCAAACAAAGACTGATTATATTGTAACAATTGGTAGCAAAACTATTAAATAAAAAAAAGAATATGTTTACTTATTTTTTTTGCTTTCCAGTGTTTTTTTCTTTGCCAAATTCTCTTAATTTAACGGCGAATTCCAAAAGCTTCCGGCTTACCAGGTCATTTATGGAATTCTTTTCAAATTTACCGTTTTTTAACATTTTACCGGCTTTTCTACCCGTTAAAACTTCTATACCTTCATCAATAGTTTTAACAGAAAAAAGATGGAATTTATTTTCTTTAATTGCCTGAACAACATGTTCTCTTAACATGAGGTCTGAGATATTCGCTTCAGGAATTATTACACCTTGAGTACCTGTCAATCCTTTTGCCACACAAACATCATAAAATCCTTCAATTTTCTGGTTTACCCCACCGATAGCTTGAATTTCACCTTTTTGATTTACAGAACCGGTAACCGCTATATCCTGTCTTAGTGGAATATTTGTAATACTGGAAATAAGTGCATATGCTTCAGTCGAAGAGGCACTATCACCATCAACTCCTGCATATGACTGCTCAAAGCAAATGCTGGCACTGACAGTTAATGGTTTATCCTGAGCATATTTAGATCTTAAATAGCCACTTAAGATAAGCACACCTTTATTGTGTGTTTTTCCGCTTAAGTCGGCTTCCCTTTCAATATTTATTATTCCGGCTCTTCCCATAGAAGTTCTGGCGGTAATCCTTGTAGGTTTGCCAAACGAGTATTCTCCTAAATTATAAACAGAAAGCCCATTAACCTGGCCGATTACACAACCTTCTGTATCTATCATTAAAGTACCTTGTTCAATCATTTCCTGAATCTTGTTTTCAATTAGATTCAGTCTTTCTATTTTCTCCTCTATAGCTTGGTTAACATGTTTTTTCTCAGTAATTTTTTTATTATCTCTCCTTGCCCAGTAATCAGATTCCCTGAGCAAGTCAACAAGGCTGTTAAAATGTGTAGATATTTTGTTTTTTCTACCTGCCAATCTCACTGCATATTCAATTGCACCGGCTATTCCGCTTTTATCAAAGGGAAGTAAATTTTCTCTTTCGCATAGATGCTTTATAAAACAGGCATACTGATAAACATTTTCATCATCATTTTCGGTTACAGTATCAAAATCTGCTTTAACCTTAAAAATTTTACTGAAGTCCTCATCCCTGAAGTAGAGAAGTTGATAAATATAAGGATCTCCAATCATGATAACTTTAACATTGCACTCTATTGGTTCAGGTTTTAATGCAGAGGTGCTAAACATAGGAAATGGGTCATATGTTTCAGGTTCTATTCTCTGGTTTAATAATGTTCTTTTAAGAGAAGGCCAAACACCGGGTTCCAGTAATACATCCAGGGCATTGACGACTAAAAAGCCCCCATTGGCTTTTAATAAAGAACCTGCTTTTATTTTAGTAAAATCAGTTATCCAATGACCGGTCCTGTCCATCCGTCTTTCTATAATACCAAAAAGGTTTTTATATGAAGGATGTGTTTCAATAATTACCGGTGAATTTGAGGTATCAGAATTATCAACTAAAACATTCACAGAAAAGTCGGTGAATTCATCTTTTGCCTGAGGAAATTTTAAACCGGGAATAGGGGATGGTTGTTCTTCTTTGGCGGTAAATCTATTTATATTTTCCAAAACATTTTTTTTCACTTCTTTTAAATAATCATCTATTGATTTATTGGTATACTTTTTTTGAATGTCCTTAATTACATCTTCTACTAACGGAGTAATAATCCTGTTTTCCAGTTCTGCCAATTTTTTGTTAAATTCTTTCTGCAAATCACTTATTTTTTTGGATATTTTTGTAATTTCATGTGTGAATTGCTGATGTTTTTGTTTAATTTCCTCAAACTCCTCTTTTGAAAATTTCTTTTCTGTTACCATATTTTCTAAATTTTCTAAATTAATTGGTTTTTTATCAATAACAGGCAGGATGTCAGGTTTAGTATAAGGACCTATCTGAACCTGAACAACTGTGAAGTTTTCGGATTTAACCCGGTCTTCA
>Ga0334895_1001420_pt1 | contig 24476 bp, 20 predicted proteins | sample GraSluR3_MG_7_FD_207229 | JGI IMG/M metagenome (GOLD analysis project Ga0334895, IMG submission 207229) | Sludge microbial communities from methane-producing bioreactor in Wageningen University, Netherlands - Granular Sludge_31_05-R3 | ecosystem: Engineered > Bioreactor > Anaerobic >... | reverse complement strand
TTAGAGAAGTGGGTGATCTTGATCGTGTCTGCAGCATCAAGCAGATTGAAGATGCCCCAGTACGCGTTCTCAGATCCTCTGTTTCACATCAGGAGATCCAGAACCGAATCACCATGATAGGCAAGGCGTACCAACATCCAAAAGAGCCCTTCAGTATAAAACCTGAGACGTATGCAGTTACGCAACTTGCTACGATGATCGGTATTGAGGAGCTGCAGCCATCAGAAGACTCTCCACTGATACTTCCTGCTATCGATGCTGATCCTGTTCTTAGTGAATATGATCTCAGTGCACCGTTTGGGACTTGGGTGCATGCACTGCTTGAATATGCCGTAAAAGAACAGAAAGCAACGGTCAATGAATCGGAGGCTCTGGAACAACTACCGATGGTGATTCAGCGGATGCAGTTGTCACAAAGAAAGCTCGATCTCCTTACTGATTCGGCTTTGCGTTTAGTGCAAAACTTTCTTGCTTCTGAGTTACTCAGCTCACTATATGCTCAGCAGCCGGTTGCCATGGAAAGTGAAGTCCGATTTTTACTGCGCTATGATACCAATTCGCTGTTTGCTGAAAAGCATGCTCCGGTAACACTCTCGGGTTCCATTGATCTGCTTCTGCTGTTTCACGATTGTGTGCGGATTATCGATTTCAAGACCGACAGCTGGAAAAACCCCAAACTGCATGAGCTGCAGCTTGCTGTCTATCGTGAGGCTGCAAGACGTCTGTACGCTCTGCCGGTATATTCTGCATTGTGTTACCTGCGGTCGGTAGGTGATGAGTCGTGGATCCAGTGAATTACCGAGTGAGTTCCTCTGTGGCTGTGATGATGGAGCCGATAGCATCCCGCACTGCCTGTTCGGTAGTACCATAATTAAAACGCACAAAATTTTGATAATCGGAACCAAACCAGGTGCCATCATTCATGGCAATACCGGCACGATGGCCAAAGAACCGGGAAAGTATCCCCAGAGATGCTGATCCATATACTTCAGGATGAGCCTGTACTTCTTTGGTAATCAGGTCAATTGCTGAACTGCAGTCGATGAATGCAATGAAAGAGGCTTCCGGTGTTACGAGATGAAGATCACTCGAGCTTTCAGTAAAAAGCTGATTGATCATAGTAATTTGATGATCCAGATGCTCAAGCAGTTCCATCAGCCAGAAATATCCTCCACGATAGGCACTCAGTGCACTAACGGATGAAAGTAGATCGGGAGAGAGATGCAGTGCTTGAAACCGGTACTGGAGGCGCTTTGCGAGGTCGGTAGTTGAACAGACGGTAACTGAATAATGCTCTCCGGCAATATTAAAGGTTTTTGAGGGGGCCATGCACGTCGCACTGACGACATCGTGGGTACGGGCAATGATATCAAATGGGATATGGGTATGATGGGCCAAGGTAAGGTCGGCATGAATTTCATCGCTGATAACGGCAAGGTTGCAATTCTTTGCCACTTCTGCGACTGCAGAGAGTTCTTCAAAGGAAAAAACCCGTCCGGTAGGATTGTGCGGAGAACAGAATACGAGCAACGGACTGTGGTGCTGATGCGCCAGTTGTTCCAATGCGGAGACATCTAGGGAGAAGTGGTGGGTATCCTGATCATATGCCATCGGCCAGGGGATGAGCTTCCGATTGAGATCCTGTATGATATGGACAAATGGCTGATAAGCTGGCATAGGGAGTATGACGGCATCTCCTGGACGACTGAGTAATTCAATGAGGGTGGCAACCGAAGCGAGCATGCCCGGTGCGATGACCACATTCGCTTTCTCCATCGTCCAATTATGGCGCTTTGCTGCCCAGGCGGTGAATACGGAAACATGGTCAGAGAAGGTAGGATATCCAAGAACGCCATGGTGTATCTGTTCCTGTAGGGCTTCAAGCACTACCGGTGGAGCTGGATAATCCATGTCGGCAACCCAAAAAGGTTGTGCATCCGGATTCCCACATATCGATCTGATTGCTTTTCGATTCCATTTTACCGAGAGACTATCACGACGATGTACCGCTTGTGCAAACAGATCCATACAAACTACTCCTTTTCCAGAAATGATTTTGGTGGACGATACCAACTGTATCCCAACAGCGGGGGAGGAGAAAGTCTGATTGCCTGTTCAGGACAGTGGTGGTAGCAGGCAAAGCACTGCTCACACCGGTGGTTGTACTGTATTTTCCCCTCTTCGCGGGTGATATTCTGTACCGGACAGACCCGCACACATACTCCACACGCCGTACAGGCATCAGTAACGACGAATCGCCGGTCTTTCTGTGGCCGTCGTGTGCAGATGTGATTCCACCATGCGTGATACAGTCGTGCGAAAGGAAGCCGGGTTGCCACCTGCAGTTTCTGCACCGTGAGATCTTCGATCACCGATGCAATGCGCTGAGCAATACGCTGGTGTCGTTTCTCCTGCTTCTGCCTGTCAGGTATCCGAAATAGCGGGACGTAGGTATCGATCATGGCAATACCGGCAACATAGCTTGCCGCATATCCCGCATCAGCAAAGAGTCGGTCGCATATGCTCGGTCCATATAATGGCATGCCCCCATGGGTATACACGACGGCAAGATACTCAAGATCGGGTTTTACGACACCTAAAACTTCTTCGGTAAACCGACGAATCGGCACGGGAGGACCAAAGAAGTAGATGGGAAACACGAGAACAAGGTTCGACACCTCTGCAAGCATCTCCGGTTCTTTCAGTACTGCTTCAACCGAAATCATATCAAGGGAAAGGCTGTGGTGTAAGTCGGTTGCCACTGCGTGAGAATTCCCCGTACCGCTGAAATAACACAGCAGGGATTTCATGAAACAAACTCCTTTGGATCAATTTCCTGAATCAGGCGGCACACAGCATCAGTATCCTCATCATGCAGGTCGAGATTGGTCACCAGGCGTATGGTATCACCCTCTCCTGAACATCGGATCCCTTTCCTTGCCAAAGCGGTAACAACCGATGATGCATCGGTACCGTGTACCGAAAAGAAAATAATGTTGGTTTCCACATCGGAGAGAATGATATCTGCCCACTCGGTTTTTCCCAGGGTTTCGGCAATGCGACGGGCATGAGCATGATCATCAGATAGTCTGGAAACATGATGTTCCAAGGCATATACTCCTGCTGCAGCAAGAATCCCGGCTTGTCTCATGCCGCCTCCAAGCATTTTACGTATGGCACGAGCTTTCCCGATGAACTCTCTATCGCCACAAAGAACACTTCCCACGGGAGCTCCCAGGCCTTTTGAGATACAGAAGGTGACTGTATCAGCCTGGGCTGCGAAAGTTGCAGCATCGATACCGGAAGATACGACAGCATTCCACAATCGCGCTCCATCCATATGCACACTCAGATGCCGTCGGGAAGCAAGAGCACGGATCGCCTGGAGGGTGGCAAGAGGATAACAGACACCGCCGATGGTGTGTTCCACCTCAATCATTGCCGTTCGGGCAAGATCATAGGAGAGAGGCTTGATATACTTTTCAAGTGCATCCGCGGTGAGAATACCACGAGGAGTGTCGATACCGATGGGTAAGACTCCTGCAAGAGCAGAGACGGCACCTACTTCGTGTTGAATGATGTGGCTATCTGCATGGGTGAGCACTTCGGTACCTCGCCCTGCGTTGACAAAAAGCGGGATGAGATTTCCCATAGATCCGGAACTGACAAAAAGAGCCGCTTCCTTACCAAGCAGCTGCGCACTCATAGCTTCCAGCCGGTTTACGGTAGGATCTTCGTAATATACATCATCACCCACTTCTGCCTTTGCCATAGCTTTGCGCATAGCATCGGTCGGTTTGGTAATCGTATCGCTTCTCAGGTCGTAGGTTTTCATAATACTGACTCCTTTTCTGTGTCGACAATGGTATTGAGTAAGGTGAAAAATGAGGGAAAGGTTACCCCTACAGCATCAATTCCGGTAATGTGCAGAGGGTGTTCACACCCAAGAGATGCGATTGCCATAGCCATAATTACCCGATGATCATCGTATCCATGGCAGATGCCCCCTTGAAGTGTTCCGTTCCCATGAATAATCAGAGCATCCTCTCGTTCTTCAACCTGAGCACCACACGCCGACAGATTGGCACGCATTACAGCAATGCGATCCGTCTCCTTAATTCGAGCTTGGGGTACATTCCCCAAAACAGTAGTGCCTTGGGCAAAGCAGGCGGTGGCGGCAAGGACGGGAAGTGCATCGGGAATGGCATTGAGATCAAATGATCCGCCCGTTAATTTTCCTTTCCCCGGACTGGTGATGGTCACCGCATGGTCTGCTTTCCAGCTCACCGTACATCCCATCTGCTTTACAATCTGCAGGATTTCTCGATCTCCTTGCGGATCTTCGGGATCCAGCCCTTCGATGGTGATCGTTCCTCCGGCGATAGCAGGTGCACAGATAAAAAACGATGCTGATGAGTAATCTCCAGCAATGGTTGCAGAAAACGGATGATATTGCTGATTCCCCTGTAGGGTGAATCGACTCATCTCCAAATCGGTTGTATACCTGATACCCTGTTGATCCAGCCAGGATCGGGTCAGATGCACATACGGTCGTTCATTAAGCAGCGGAACGCTGATACGGGTCTCCGCTGTGGCAAGAGGGCAGGCAAGAAGTAGGGATGAGAGATACTGACTGGTATGGCAGATTATTTCAGTTGACCCTCCCGTTAAGGGTCCCTGGATAGTAAATGGCGGGTACCCGACGCGAGGATTATCCCCTGGATAGGTAACGGTAGCTCCAAGATCGATCAATGACTGAAGCAGGGGACCAACCGGTCGAGCTCTCAGCTGCGCATCACCGGTAAAGGTCACCGCAGAAGTGCACGTTGCTGCAAGACCCATTGCGAGGTAAAGCGTTGTGCCTGAATTGCCGCAGTCGATGGCAAGCGATGAGGGAAAGGAGAGAGGGGCCATCACGGTAAGGGATGACGTTTGGTCATCCAGTTGAATATCGGCACCAAAGGCTTTACAAGCATCGATGCAGGATCGTGTATCCTGAGAATCCAGCGGGTTGTAAATCACACTTACTCCCCCTGCAAAGGTGGCTAACAGCAGTGCACGAATAGTCTGTGATTTTGAAGCGGGAACTCTGATAGATCCTGAAACTCCGCTTGGGTGAAGCTGAATATCCATAAGTCGACTATAACGTAAAAAAATGGTAAGTGTCGATATGAAATCCCCGGTGTACAGAAAAGCTCCCGGCATGAAACCGGGAGCTGAATGATCAGGAATACTATCTCTACTTGAGGTAGATGTCCTTGGTTGGATGGATATCCATAGTGTTGGTGTGCCATCCACCCCACTTTGAAGTGTCAATCATATTGTTGGTGGTGTAGTAGTACATGGGCATGATTCCCTGATCTTCGTTGATCAGAATATCTTCTGCCTGCAAGAGTACATCCATTCTATCGGCTCCACTCATCGTCGCAGCTTCGCGAATGAGGAAGTCATACATTTCGTTAGAGTAGTTTCCACCGTTCATAGCGGTCCCGGTGAGGAACATATCAAGGAAGGTATTCGGATCTTGATAGTCACCGACCCATCCGGCACGGGCAATCTGGAAGTTTCCAGTGTTTCTGCTGGAGAGGTAAGTTGCCCATTCCTGGTTCTCCAGTTCGAGGGTGATATTCAAGTTATTCTTCCACTCTTGCTGCAGGAACTCTGCAATAGCTCTGTGACTTTCACTGGTGTTGTACAGAATTGCTGTTTCCGGGAATCCCACACCATTAGGGTATCCGGCTTCAGCAAGCAGTTTCTTTGCTGCAGCAACATCATACTTTGGTTCTCCAAGACTCTGGTAACCGGCCATCTCAGGAACAATGCCCCATGCAGGAATCTGTCCGGCACGAGCGACCTGATCAACCAGTGCCTGTCGATCGAATGCCAGTGAAAGTGCTTTTCTGACTCTCACGTCATCAAATGGAGTTTTTTCAACCATGAAGGTGTAATAGTAGGTGGAAAGCTGTGGTGCCCGATGATAGTCGCGGCGCAGTGACGCAGCCTCAATCTGATCAAGAGGAACGGTGGTCATCCAGTCAACTTCTCCGTTCAGATACATATTGTACGCAGTGTTGTTATCATCGATAGCATAGAAGACAACTTCATCAAGTTTCACTGCATCAGCATCCCAGTATTTCTCGTTAGGAACTACGCTGATGTAAGACTGCGGAACATACTCATTGAGTACATACGGTCCATTACCCACAAAGTTCTCAGGAAGTGTCCATTCAGCACCATATTTTTCAATGGCGTGCATAGGAACAACGGCAAAGGAGTAGTGAGCCAAAGCACCAAGTGCGTACGGCAGTGGTCCAAGCAGATCAATCTGGAAAGTCTTATCATCAAGTGCGCGGATACCCAAAGCTTCAGGTCCTGCTTCGCCAGAATTGAACTCTGCTGCGCCCTTCAGGAACATGGAAGGGAACCAGGCATAGGGAGTTCCGGTTGCAGGATCAAGTTCGCGAATCCAGGAATCTACAAAAGTCTGTGCGGTAATAGGTACTCCATCACTCCATACTGCATCACGGAGGTGGAAGGTATATTGGGTACCATCATCACTGATCTCCCAGCTTTCAGCAAGGCCAGGAACTGGGCCGGCTGTAACGGGATCGTAAGCAACTAAGCCCTCGAAAAGGGCTTCGTAGATACGGTGCTCAGGTACACCCTGTATCATCTGGGGGTCAAGACTTTCCGGTTCTGCGCCGTTGACCAGTCTGAAGACAACCTTATCTTCTTCAACTGCAGGTGCTGCCGGAGCAGGAGCTGCGGGAGCTTCTTCTACTTTGGCGGGAGCAGGAGCTTCAGCTACTGGAGCCGGGGCTGCTTCAGCCGCAGGAGCGGGCGCGGGAGTAGTTACTGCAGGCGCCTCAACCTTGGCGGCCTCTTCTTTCTTTCCACAGGAAACAAATAAGGCACCGACAAGGAGAATAATGAGAGTAATTGATAGGACTTTTTTCATATACATATCTCCTTATGAAATACATGCTTTCACCATAGAGTACAGTAAAGCATCTTAATAATCAAGGAAAATTGACGCACCTAAAGAGCTGAAAACACCATGACGAATCAAGGCTTTCCAGCTGTCATAAATGCTGCCACTTTCCCCGATCACGCATTGACAGTATACTACTGGTATGAACAATTATCTAGGAGATAGATTAGCATGAGAATGCATCTGAAATATCGTAAGGATGGATCAATTTTATATGGGATCGGGTGGACAAACCGATGGATGTATGCGTTGTTTTCTCTCGTTCTAGCTTATGGGTTGATCTCTGTAATTCTTGATCAGACGTTCAGCACCTCTGCACTCTTTCCGTTGTTTCTCCTGATACTCGGATTATTGGGTATGGGATATCGCGAACGGTGGGTCTTCGATTCCCATACCGGAAAAATTACCTACACCTATGGATTTTACATTTTTGTCCGTAATCAAGTGTTTGACAGCAAAGCGGTACGACGTGTTGAGATTCTCCATTTTATTCGGGGAGCTGATCCGCAGAATGTACAGGCAGCAGCTCGAGGAAGAAATAAGGCTATGGTGGTTTTTCGCCTGAAATTTGAAAGCGATAGGGTAAAGGATGTGGAAATCCTTCCTGAGCGGACTAGCGGTGGCGCCACTGAGCGATCTGCTCAGGCAATTGCCTCTGCCATGAATCTTGATTTTTATGCTGATCGTGAACCCGATACCGTTCAATCGGTTTCGATTCGTGATCTTTAGCGAATAAAAGAGCACCGAAAACCTCCGGTGCTCTGCATCCTACTCATACAACCAGCAGGCTACTTCGTGATGTTCATCCATCCGTTTCATGGGAGGAATATTGGTTTTACACTTCTCCATCCGGTTGGGGCATCGATCGTAGAAATAACACCCGAAGCGTTCCTTATTCGGTGAAGGTACATCACCGGTGAGAATAATACGCTGTCGTTTCCGTTCGATTTCGGGATCAGGAATCGGAGCTGCTGAGAGCAATGCCTTGGTGTACGGATGCAGTGGATTTTTGTATAAATCACTGGAGCGTGAAATTTCCATGATCTTGCCGAGATACATTACCGCAACTCGCGTGCTGATATACTCAATGACGGCGAGGTCATGAGCTATGAAAACATATGTGAGTCCAAATTCTTTCTGGAGATCATGCAGCAGATTGAGAATCTGCGATTGAATCGAGACATCAAGCGCACTTACCGGTTCGTCGGCAAGGATGATCTTCGGATTGAGAGCAAGAGCCCGGGCGATCCCGATTCTCTGGCGTTGACCACCACTGAATTCATGGGGATAGCGGTTCTTGAATGCTTTATTTAATCCAACCCGTTCCATCAGATCTTCAACACGGGTTTCAATAGCCTGTTTGGTATAAGAAGCATCAAGCATACCGCGTTTCTTATAAATCTCCAGGGGTTCTGCAATGATCGTCCGGACAGTCATTCGAGGATCGAGTGATGCATACGGATCCTGAAAGATCATCTGGATATTCTTGCGGGCATCCAGCATCTGTTCCCTTGGAGCATTTACCAGATCAATACCATCAAAGATAACACTCCCGCTTGTTGGTTTGTACAATTGGCTAATTGAGCGTACGGTAGTCGATTTTCCACAACCCGACTCACCGACAATTCCGAGAGTTTCTCCTTCATTGACCGTGAACGAGATCCCATCAACCGCACGCACCGCTCCAACTTGTCGTTTCAGGATGAACCCTGACTCGATGGGGAAGTGCTGTTTCAGATCAACAACCTCAAGTAAGGGTTTTTTTACGCTCGTAGTATTACTCATGGGACCTCTCCTTATGATTGGAAAATAGCCAGCAGGAAACCTCATGACCGTTACCAAGATCTGTTGTGGGAGGGTACTGGGTTCTACAGATATTCATCACTTTGTGACAACGGGGATGAAACGGACAGCAGGGGGGAAGATCAATCACATTGGGTGGTTGTCCCTCGATAGAAAAGAGTTTTCCATCATGAGCCTTGTCAAGACGCGGAACGGACTGAATCAGACCGAATGTATAAGGATGTGATGGATTGCTGTACAATTCTTCCGTCTTTGCCTTCTCCACGATCTTTCCTGCATACATGACACATACCGTGTCGCACATGCCGGCCACTACACCCAGATCGTGGGTTATCAGAATAACTGCAGTATTGAGTTTGTCTGCGAGTTCTTTGATGAGCTCAAGTATCTGGGCCTGTATCGTCACGTCAAGAGCTGTAGTCGGTTCATCGGCAATGAGTATTTTTGCTTCACAGCTGAGAGCCATGGCGATCATCACCCGCTGACGCATTCCCCCCGAGAACTGGTGGGGATAATTATGTACCCGTTCTTCGGCAGCCGGGATACCGACTAGCTTGAGCATGTCAATCGATTTCTTCAGGGCATCCTTTCGTGAGATATCCTGGTGCAATCTGATTGTTTCGATCATCTGTGTCGATATTTTCAGAAACGGATTTAAGCTGGTCATCGGATCCTGAAAGATCATCGATATTTCATTGCCCCGTATATGGCGCAGTGTGCTCTCAGGAAGTTTCAGAATGTCAGATCCCTCAAATACGACTTCACCACCGACAATTCTGCCCGGAGGACTGGGAATGAGGCGCATGATCGAGAGGTTGGTCACCGATTTTCCACTTCCCGATTCTCCGACGATACCGAGCGTTTCTCCCTTGCCGAGCGTGAATGAAATGCCGTCAACCGCTTTTACGATACCGGCATCGGTCTTGAAGTATGTCTTGAGGTCCTTTACCTCAAGCAATGTATCATATGATGTTTGTGATGGTTGTTTCGTCACTTGTTCTGCTCCTATAGCTGGTTCTTGCTCTGTGGGTCAAAGGCATCGCGTAGTCCGTCTCCGAGGAAGTTCATGGCAAAGAGGAAGATGGTCATTGCTGCCGCTGGGAAGAAAAGTTTCCACGGATACAACGTCATACCCCCGACCGCATCTCCAACCAAAGAGCCCCACGATGCATACGGAGCCTGAACTCCCAGTCCCAAAAATGAGAGAAACGACTCGGTCATGATGAATGAAGGAATTCTCAGAGTAGAGAAGACAATAATGACACTGAGTGAGTTCGGTACCAAGTGGCGGAATATGATGCGCCAGGTGGGGGCTCCCATCGAACGGGCCGCTTCGATGAATTCCTGATTTTTCAATGACATAATCTGACCACGAACCATACGACTGATCGTAAGCCAGCTGATAATCGCAAGGGCAAAGAAGAGGTTAAGAATATTCCTTCCGAAAATTGCCATAGCGATAATAACCAACAGCATATAGGGAAGGCCATACATGATGTCGACCACACGCATGATGAAGTAATCGACTTTTCCTCCGAGGTATCCTGCCAGCGCACCAAGGACGATTCCGATGAGCACGCTGGTAATCGTACCGATAAATCCGATGGCAATGGACACCTGACCACCGTAGATAATACGGCTTAACATATCCCGTCCCTGATAATCGGTCCCCAGATAATATTGACGATCATGTTTGCGAGAGGCTTCCACCTCAGCACTGAGTGATCCTTTGATTGCAACTTCTTCCTTGATGGGAAATGGTGCCGACTCATCTTCTGCCAAGTCCTTCATATCAGCAAGGGCGATATCTTCTGCTTGACTGGCTATCTTTGCAAAAATATTGTCTCGAATAAGGTTGTCATGTTCACGATTTGACATCCCTTCGATTTCTTTCTCAAGGAGGACTTCGTACTCAGCTTCTGACAAGTCAGTGTTCTGGGCAGTTATCGTCTTCATGATCTGTTGTCGGATCTCACGTTCATACTGCTCTATCACCGGATCAATATCGACTCCTATGAGATCGGCATAGAGTTGTACAATGGTTTCAACGGGAAGTTTTTCTACATTCTGCCGATTACCGGTAGCAGAATCGGTAAACCAGACTTTTTTCACTGAGATGAGGATATCCGTTTTTAACTTTTTTTCGAGGTTATCGATGGTTCGCTGTTCCGATGCATTGAGCGTATAGAGTCCCTCTTCAATCTGTCGGTTCCCTTCAATCAGCATATAATCCCACACTTTACTAGCCTCATTATTGTCAATCCAGGCCCAAAGCATATCTTCCTCTTCGGGGGTTACTGCCATCCGTCCCTGCCGCCAGGCTTGAGTATAGATATCTGCAAGCTTCTTTTCGAGCAACAATTCGCCGGCATTACGGGTAAACGAGGGCTTGAGATGCTGATGATCGAGGATAATCTGGTCGTACGGGTAGATGGGAAGAATCGGAGCGGAAATTGCGAGGAGGATATAGATTGCAACAATAATGACACTGATAACTGCCATTTTATTCTTTTTCAATCGTCTCCAGGCATCTTTGGAAAGGCTATTGCCGACTACAACCTGATTGAATTCGTTTGTAGCTGCTGTTGGTTTTTTCTTAGTAAATATGCGCATGCGTTCTCTCCAATCCTACTTATAGGTGATTCGTGGGTCGAGTAGTGAATAGATGATATCCACAAAGAAATTCATGATCACCAGAATCACTGAGTAGACGATCACGACCCCTACGATCAGGGTGTAGTCACGGTTGAAAGAAGATTGGACGAAGAACTTTCCAAGTCCCGGGATTCTAAATACCTGTTCGACCACTACTGATCCGGTAATGATACCGGCAAAAGCAGGTCCGAGGTAGCTGACAATGGGAAGCATGGCTCCCTTCATGGCGTGTTTAAAGATGATGGAGGAGTTTCTCATTCCCTTTGCTTTGGCGGTTCTAATGTAATCACTTCGCAACGTTTCCAGCATACTTGATCGGGTAAGTCGTGCAATCGTGGCAAAATCAAGGAATGCCAGAGTGATTGCCGGCATGATGATCGTTTTCCATCCATCTCCTGAGGTAAACCAACCCGATGTGGGAAGCCATTGGAGCTTCATGGCGAATATATATTGCAGTACCGGTCCTATGACAAAGAGCGGCACAGATATCCCTACCACTGCTATTGCCATACTGAGATAGTCGACCCAGGTATTTTGTTTTACCGCGGCAAGCATACCGCTGGATATCCCGAAGAATATCGCTATGGAAATGGCGATGGCACCGAGGATCATGGAATTGGGGAGACTCTGGAAAATATAGAAATTCACATCATGATCTTTATACCGATATGACGGGCCTAGATCTCCGCGCATTACATCAAACATATAACGACCGTACTGAAGCACCAATGGGTCGTTCATGTGATATTTTTCTTCAATATTCCGTTTGACTACCTCGGGCAGTGCCCGTTCCCCATCAAAGGGACCACCGGGAGCGATTCGGACGATGAAGAAGCTGATCGTTACGATGATGAAGAGCGTGGGAATAATACCCAACAGCCTTCTGATAATGTATTTTGTCATTGGCAACCTCGCGACAATGAGAATGGTGTGATGAAAACGTACTAACCGATACTATACGAAGACGCCCAGTAATGCAAGTAAACAACTATGCACGGTATAGATACTTTAAATCTTTCAGATATTTGGATTTTCTCCATTTTAGGTGAATAAACTGATCTGTTTGTCATAAAAAATTGACAAGATTAAAAATAATATTCGCGACAGGGATTTTCATCTCCTCTTGACACTCCTTATCGAGTTGTCCAGACTTGCTCGAAGCAGGAGGAATTCATGGGTGGGATAACAGGAAAACGAATCTATGTAGAACACCTCGGGTGTGCGAAGAATCAGGTGGATGCCGAGGTGATGGTCCAGCAGCTTGTTGAAGAGGGCTGTACGGTCACACTTTCAGCAGACGATGCCGATGTTATTCTGGTAAATACCTGTGGGTTTATTGAATCTGCCCGGGAAGAGTCGGTAAACACATTCTTTGCACTACGGGACCAGTATCCTGATGCGAAGGTAATAATGACCGGATGTCTCAGTCAGCGCTATGGAGATGAACTTTCTGAAGATCTCATAGAAGCCGATGGAATTTTTGGCAACCGAGATCTGCGGAAAATCACCGATCTGGTTCGCCGTATCTACAGTGGTGAACGGGCTGTGGATCTTCCTGCCTATCCTCCGATACGTGAGGAGAGTGACCTTCGGGGAACGTTATTTAATTATCCCGGATCGGCGTATCTGAAGATATCAGAGGGGTGTAATCACCGATGTCGATACTGTGCCATTCCGCTCATTCGCGGATCGCTTCGCAGTCGACCCTTTGATGCCGTGATTGCAGAGGCAAAACGCCTCATTGATTCGGGTATTGTCGAACTGAATCTCATTGCCCAGGATCTTGCAGCCTATGGGACCGATATCGGTGATCATACATCACAGTTTATGCAACTGCTTGAAGCGCTTGCAGATCTTGATGGAGAATTTCGTATTCGGATGCTCTATATCCATCCCGATGCCTTTCCTGCCGAACTGCCGGAATTTGTACGGACGCACCATCGTGTCATCCCCTATTTCGACATCCCGTTTCAGCATGCCCATCCTGAAGTGTTGCGTCCAATGGGTCGATGCGGTGACCGGAAACAGTATCTTGAGCTAATCAACACAATCCGGAACGTGTTGCCTGATGCAACCTTGCGTTCCACGTTCATGCTTGGATTTACCGGAGAGACGAAAGAGACGTTTGCTGAACTTAAGCGTTTCGTCAGTGAAGCCCGGCTCGATTGGGTCGGGTCGTTCACCTATTCACGTGAGGAGGGAACTCCGGCTTTTGCCGATCGGACTGAAGAGGAACATGTGAAAGTGGCAAAGCAGGCAGCGCGGTATCAGAAGGAATTGGAAAAACTGCAGGAACCAATTACACATGATCGCCTTGAGCGATTTGTAAAAACCGTCCAGGATGTGCTGATCGAGGAGCTCGTTGAGGGGGAGGACCTCGCAATCGGACGGATACCGCATCAGGCTCCCGAGGTGGATGGACTTACCGTGATCATGGGACGGAATCTGGTGCCGGGAACCATCGTGCGCTGTGGGATTACCCGGGTGAATGGAATTGACCTTGAGGCGATACCGGTACAACAGGGAGATGCCTCGTGAGTGCTATTGATACCTATCTTGGACAGCTGAATGATAAACAGCGGGAGGCGGTACTGGAAAACAGTCATCCGCTGCTTGTACTTGCCGGGGCAGGATCGGGAAAGACGCGGGTTATCACGACCAAGATTGCCTATGCTATTGAGGTGTTGCACCTCAAGCCGTGGGAAATTCTGGCGGTGACGTTTACCAACCGTGCTGCCCGGGAGATGCGCGATCGCGTTGCACAGATGGTCGATTCAGTTGATGTTTCCGATATGCATATCCGCACTTTCCATTCATTCGGGGCATGGCTGCTACGACGCTATGGATCAGCCATCGGGCTTGATCAAACCTTTACGATCTACGATGACGATGATTCACTCTCCCTGCTTGCTTCTTTGTATCCGACGAGTAAGAAGACCGAACTTGCTCCGGTTGCCAAGGCTATTTCGCTTGCCAAGGATCGGGGACTTGACCCGGAACATCCCGATTTGATGCAGTTCAGGGGTGATGTTCATTTCCGCAGTCAGTTCAGTCAGTATGAAAAGCGGCTGCATGAAATCGGTAATGTCGATTTTGCCGATCTTATCGGGCGATCGATCGAGTTGCTCGATCACGACCCCCGTGTGCTTGCCATGATACATCGCAAGTTCCGCATGGTATTGGTCGATGAGTATCAGGACTCCAATATCGCTCAGTTCAATCTGCTCAAGCGTCTGGTGGGACCCGATACCTTTATCTGTGTGGTCGGTGACGATGATCAGAGTATCTATCGGTTCCGGGGGGCTGAGGTGGAGAATATTCTCTCCTTTCCCGATGTATATCCGGGGACCCGTGTGGTAAAACTCGAACAGAACTACCGGTCCACCAAGAGTATCCTCTCTGTTGCCGGTTCGGTGATACAGCAGAACACCGGGCGGCATGAAAAGCGGCTGTGGACAGAAAATGACCGTGGGCAGTTACCTACGGTCGTACATGTTTCCAGTGAGCGTGATGAGGCACTGCGCGTCGCTGCTGAACTGCGGCGCAGCGGAAATTATGATGATGCGGCTGTGTTATATCGGACGAATGCGCAATCGGTTGCTTTTGAGACGTTATTTACCCAAAGCGGCATTCCGTACAAGGTCATCGGTGCTCTCCGTTTTTATGATCGGGAAGAGGTCAAGGATGCTCTGGCGCTTCTGCATCTCGTGCTGAATCAATCCGATGAAGTACACTTCAAGCGGATGATCAATAAACCGTCTCGCGGGTTGGGAAATAAATCAGTCGATACCATTATTTCTTATGCTCAACAGCAGCCGTGTTCCTTAGTGGATGCTCTTGATCGTGTAACAAAAACGGGATCACTGTCTTCACGGGCTGGTGAGAGTGCTCAGAATTTTGCCAGGATGATCAGAGAAGCAGAGCGGCTGCTGGCACAAAGCAATACTGATGCTTTGCAGTATTTGCTTGAGCAGTCGGGCCTGGTGGAGCATTATCGGTTGCAGGATGAACGGAACAAGACCGATAAGATGGATAATCTGGGAACGCTTGTCGGTACGGTGGGAGAGTATCCTGCTGGGGTTGAGGGAATTACGTTATTTCTTGAATCATTGACCCTTGACCCGACCACGCTGGGATCGACCGATCCGGGCAGTGCTCCCGGAGTGTCATTGATCACCATGCACAATACCAAGGGGCTGGAGTTTGACCGGGTGTTCATCACCGGTCTTGAAGAGGGGTTGTTTCCGGGAAGGACCAGTACGTCCGATGCCGATATCGAAGAGGAACGGCGGATTTTCTATGTGGCCGTCACCCGGGCTAGAAAGCAGCTGTTCCTCCTGTGCTGTAACCGAAGAACCATGTGGGGCAAGAGTGAATACCATACGCCGTCACGATTTCTCAACGAAATCCCGCGGGAACTGGTAACGGTAGAGGGTCATGCCTATGGAACTTCCTTTCAGGGGTATCGTCATCAGAGTGCTCTTGATGAACGGCGTAATCGTAATCAGGCTTACTCAGGAGCTGTACGGAAAGGAACGGGAAAACATGCGAATATCATAGTTGCTCCGGTTTCCACATTTACCAAATCAGGGGGTACTCAACCAAAAAAGGGAAGCGAAACTTCTTTCACTCTCGGGGACCGGGTATACCATGATGCGTTCGGTGAAGGTGAGGTGCAGGGAGTAAGAACCATTCGCGGCAAAGAGATGGTTGATGTCCGATTTTCCACGGGCAAGTTCGCCACCTTTTTCACCGATCGGGCTCCTCTGGAGAAACTGGCGAGAGAGTGACAAAGAGGGTAGACAAAGTGCCCTTCGTCCCGTTAGTATGCCAACTGTCGCCTCTGGCGGCATCATGGTTTTTAACAGAATACTGGTGGCAGATGGTGCACCGCAGTATCACCAAGTTCACTACAGAGGTCAGTGCCGAGTCCTCTTCCCAATCCTTCCTTTCCCAGGGGTTTTGTTCTGAACAGCGTGAGTCCTGCAAAGTTTGCATCGATGTGGTCCAGGTTCTCTCGATATAGCGAATTTGTCGCTACGTATTGACATACATTGGGAAAATGTGTAACGATACACCGCTGATTGCGGAAAATTATGAGAGAAGAGCAAGCTCTTCTTGAACATAGGGTTATGTAGATGAAAACTATTTTTGTAAAACCGGCAACGATTGTAAAGAAATGGTATCTGATCGATGCTGAAGGTAAGGAATTAGGGCGTGTGGCAGTTGCTGCTGCGCGAATTCTTCGTGGTAAAAATAAGCCTGAATATGCTCCTCACCAGGACATGGGCGACTTTGTGATTATTGTTAATGCTGCGAAGGCTGCACTTTCGGGCAACAAGTATCAGGATAAAAAGTATTACCGCCACTCCAACTATCCCGGTGGTCTGACCACAGAGTCGTATGCGGATATGGTAGTTCGTAAGCCCACCTTTCCCATGGAGCATGCTGTGAAGGGGATGCTTCCTAAGGGTCCGTTGGGGTACAAGCTGTTTACCAACATGAAAGTGTATGCAGGAGAGAATCATCCGCATACAGCACAGCAGCCTATTCAGGTGGAAATCTAAGGCAGGAGCAGAAACGTGGCAACAAAGAAAAGTGAAAAACAGAATGTAAATCTTGGTTTGGGTACCGGTCGTCGTAAGACTGCTGTTGCTCGAGTATATCTTCGCGAAGGCGAGGGTAATATTGTGATCAATGGTCGCAAGGTTGAAGAGTACTTTGGGAATCCTTTGTACGTGTACATGGTGCGTCAGCCGCTCGATGTGACTGATAATCTGACTAAGTTCGACTTGGTGATCAATGTCACCGGTGGTGGTCCTACCGGTCAGGCTGGTGCCTGCCGTCATGGCATTGCTCGTGCACTGGTTCAGTACGATGAAAACAATCGTCCTGCACTGCATGCAAGTGGATTCATGACTCGTGACAGCCGTATGGTTGAGCGTAAAAAGTTTGGTCAGCCCGGAGCACGTCGCAAGTTCCAGTTCTCCAAACGTTAAGCGAGAGGAACATTGGCGTACGCCACTATTCAGAGAGGAGCTTCCAAGGACGGCTACTTTGCCGTGCCAGCTGAGGGCTCCTCTTTTTTTATTTCTCAGATGCAAGCGGTACAATTTGGGGTACGGGAAAATCAGGAACTTACCGAGTCTGAGTTTTATCAGTTGCGCACACAGGTGCTCTCTCAGCGCTGTCGAATAAAGGCAATGGATTATCTTGCACGCAGAGAACACGGTCGTAGAGAACTAGAACTCAAATTACAACAGAAAAACTTCCCTCAAGAGATCATCAAGACACAGCTTGATGATTTGGCAGCACAAAACCTACTCAGTGATGAGCGATTTGCAGAACAGTATATTGTCTCACGTCAACGAAAGAATCCTGAGGGGCCTGCGGTTCTGATCATGCGGCTGCAACAGCGAGGAATAGATCGATCGGTCGCCGAAACAGTTGTGCAACAATGGTTTTCTGATGAAGAAGCAGCACAACGAGCGATCGAAAATGCCGCCCAACGTCTCGGACGAAAGTATGCTGATGATACCTTCAAGTTAACACATGAATTACGTCGAAAAGGGTTTAGTAGTGCGGCTATTAGAGCGTATTTAGAGAATCGTGTAACTAACGACAAGTGCTATTGAGTGATTCTGGTTTCTGTTGTTACTTTCAAAGGTGTTTACAAATCCAAAGGTTGCTCTGAGATCAACTGAAAGATTCTGTTCAAGTTCAGTTCCGGCACCTACTATGAGGCCGAAGTCTGTTTTTTTCTCTGCTGTATAAACGGTGGTGGATCCTGTGTCAGATATTCTTCGTACTACATTTATTCCAACAAAAGGCCCTATGAGCAGGTAGGGATCGACTGGGGCATCGAGTGGTATGCGAGCTTTTAAGAGCATCGGTAACTCGAGGTAATCAAGATTGATTTTAAGATCATCTACGCGAAATCCTTTCATGGTGTAGGAGATTCCTGGTAGTACAGAAAGGTATACGGTCTCCTGCATATTATGAAATTCGTAGGCTCCATAGAATCCGGCTGTAAGGCCAAATCGAAAAGTCCGTTCGTTTAAAGCAATATCCATTAATCCTTCTGTAGAGAAGAAGGAGAGATTTCCTCCCACACTTGCACCGATTTCCCATTCTGCTGCACCTAAAGTAGCAGTACTGATAAGGATCAGTATGGTGAAAACAAGAAAAGTTCGTCTCATTATATTCCTCCATGTGTAAAATATAAAGGCGTATGATATAATATTCATAGAGAAATAAAAAGGCCTGTCGCAGACACGACAAGCCTTTTCAAATCAATGATCAGAATACTTAGTCGAGCACTTTGAATGCCTTGCGACCAGCATATGCTGCGGTGTCACCAAGGTAGTCTTCAATGCGCATCAGCTGGTTGTACTTCGCAAGCCGGTCTGAGCGGCTCATGGAACCGGTCTTGATCTGTCCGGTCTGTAGTGCAACTACCAAGTCTGCAATGAAGTTGTCTTCGGTTTCTCCTGAACGGTGAGAGACTACTGCAGTGTACCCAGCCTTGTGAGCCATTTCGATGGCCTGGAAGGTTTCTGTCAGGGTTCCGATCTGGTTTACCTTAATCAGAATCGAGTTTGCGGTGTTGCTTCTGATTCCCATTTCGAGGCGCTTGGTGTTGGTCACAAACAAATCATCACCAACAAGCTGTACTTTGTCTCCGATTGCTTCGGTGAGCATCTTCCAACCTTCCCAGTCGTCTTCTGCCATACCATCTTCGATGCTGATAATCGGATATTTCTCTGCCCAGCTTGTCCATAGTTCTACCATTTCTTTGCTGGTTAAGGTGTCCCCGGTTGACCATCTGAGATTGTAGGTCTTGGTTTTTTCGTCATAGAGTTCGCTTGCTGCGGGATCGAGGGCAATCATGAAATCCCCATCGCGTCCTGCGGTATAACCAGCGTTCTTGATAGCTTCCATGATCACTTCCAGTGCTTCTTCGTTCGACTGGAGATCGGGGGCAAATCCACCTTCATCACCAACTGAGGTGTTGTAACCGCGACCTTTTAAGACACTTTTAAGGTTGTGGAAAACTTCTGCGGTCATCCGAACGCCTTCACGAAGTGATGGTGCGCCGATAGGCATGACCATGAATTCCTGGAAGTCCACTTTGTTGTCACTGTGAGCTCCGCCGTTGAGGATATTTGCCATTGGTACGGGAAGAACACATGCGTGATAAGCTCCGAGATACTTAAATAAGGGCACTCCAAGATAGTCTGCTGCGGCACGTGCAACGGCCATAGAAACACCTAGGATGGCGTTTGCTCCGAGTTTACTCTTGTTTTCTGTGCCATCGAGGGCGAGCATGGCCTGATCAATAGCGACCTGGTCCAGAGCATCCATGCCTTCCAGTTCAGGAGCGATGAGGGTGTTTACGTTGTCCACGGCCTTAAGGACGCCCTTGCCCATGAAGCGCTTTTTGTCACCGTCGCGAAGTTCCACTGCTTCGTGGACACCTGTTGATGCCCCGGAGGGAACTGCGGCACGACCCATGGAGCCGTCTTCGAGAATTACATCGACTTCAACGGTGGGGTTTCCCCGTGAGTCCATAATTTCTCTTGCTTCTACAAATTCAATGATACTCATGAATATACTCTCCTCTATAGGTTATGACCAAAATATGGTTGTTTTACCCCCGATTGTCAAGGAGCGTCACTGGTAGTACACTGGGAGTATGGAACCTGTGCAACCTACCGAAGGATATATGCTTCCTCCACTTTCAGATGAGTTCCTCTATCAGGTAATATTCTGCATGGAGGATCAAGCAAACGAATACTGCGTTGATCTTAAAGATGGGGTGGTAACTGAGGTTGAATTTGTCGCCGATCGTCGAGAGATTGAACCGCAACGTTTCCTTGAATTACCTCCATGGTACCCTTCGGATGGATTTCGCACGATGGAGAAGTTTGTTTCTACCTTGAGAAATCCAGTATATCGTGAGCGTCTTCGTCAGGTATTACAGTCGGGCAGAGGCGTTTTTAGGCAGTTTAAAGATGTGTTGCACGAACAACCGACACTTGAGCGACTCTGGTACTATTATAAGGATAAGGAGATTCGCCGGAGAATCTTTCATTGGTATGAACGTCACGATGAAGCATTCCGTCTTGCTCGATTGGGGGAGGAAGTCCCTGATGAGGGGTCAAGTGAGTTAGTTCGTGAAGATTTTATTATCACTGGAGATGCTGAACCTTACGTAGATGCTATATATGAACTGCGGGAATTGGCTCTGGGCAGAATTCGTGAGCAAGAGAGTCCTCATGCTCAGTATCTTTCTTTGCAGATTCGTGAAGCATGGAAAGAGCATACTGATGATGCACATGTTATTGCTACGACTCTTGCAGGTGATTTTGTGGGGTTTATTCGCTACCATGTTCATCAGCCAGATCAGGTAGGTGTGATACGATGTTATGCAGTGCGAGAAGAGTTCCAGGGGTTAGGCGTTTTTCGGTATCTGTTTGACTCGCTCAGTCGCCTATTGGGAAGTTTAGGGGTGCGTGATTTGGTGATGCCGCTTGCGGGAGATGCTCTGAGAATTGAGCATATGTTTGATGGGGTAAATGCTACCGATATTAGTCGTTCTTTGGCGGTCTCAATTCCCCGTTGGAATGATGCATATTCTGGTACTGATCCAGATACTTATGTATAATTATACAGGTGGTGCTACAGAAAAATCACACACAAAGTCATGAGCATTGCCAAATTTTTGTAGATATTTTATTTTTTTGGGCAAAATGTGTGACTTGCATGAATTTTATATAAAATATGTGTAACTATTCAATCAAATATGAATTTAACTTGACAGCTATATGGGGCGTTGTTATAATCCGTCTTGTATAACGAGAAAAGGGAAGAAGCGGGTCTTTGCGCCTGTCCCGAATTTTTTTGGAGGAAGTATGAAGAAGATTTCTGCAGTACTTTTGGTTCTAGTACTCGTGGGCAGTGTGGCTTTCGCCGGCTTCACGGGTTCCGCAACAACCGGAGTCGGTTACGACTTGGACACTGGCGAATATGGATTCATTAAGCAGAGCACAGCGGTAAGCGTTGATGTTACTCTCCTTGAGAATCTTGGCGAAGCAGTTGGTGAAGGTGATATCTACGCTTCAATCAAAGCAACCTTAGATTTCACATTTGACAACGCCGAAGCTGGCGAAGTGAATGACACTGACCCAATGGTTGTCGGTGCAAACCTTGATTTCGATCATGCAAAAGTGTTTGGTGAGAATTGGTACGTAAGTATTTTAGGTGCAGCTCGTGCTGCTAACTTTGCTACCTCTGCTATTGACACTAAAGAATTGGCTAGAGCTGCCAATGCTCTTGGTTATGGGTTCGATCCTGTCTACTATGCAGCTGACCTTCGCTCAAGAGATAAGTTTGACCGAGTTGCAGGAGTTGAAGTAGGATATTCCGACTGGGTTCTCGGTGTTGGATTTACTGGAGATGCAGTAGACAATGCTGAAGAAGATAATGACGAAACTCTTACTGATGAATCTCTTGCTGGTAACCAGTATGATGAAACTGGATATAAGCTGTTTGCATCTCTCCAGACTCCTGAGTTTGACTTGGCCGATGGGCTTACTGCTAAGTTCGGTGTTGCTGCATTCACTCAGAGTGCGACGCAGATTTGGAATGAAGGGGAATGGACTTATTCTTGGGCTGGTACTCCTCTAGTTTGGACAAGAACTTACGATGCAACAGGAGAAGGAATCGAAAATGTTGGTGCTGATAGTGCCGCATCCGTGCATGCAAAAGTTGCCTACGAAGACGATATGATGAGCCTCTCACTTGGTGCTGATGCTATCTATGATAACGCAGAAATCAACGCTGACGTTGCTCTTAATGCTGTATATGACATGGTTACCTTGGATGCATATTTTGCAACCGAGTCAAACTACATCAATACAGATGATGGTGTTGTTGGTCCCGCAGCTCCTGCAAATCTGCTCTCTGCACAGGTTGCAGTTGACCTTGATCCGATCGTAGTTACCGTAACTGGTAAAGATTTGATCAATGCTCAGGATCTGAGTGCTAAAGTAGCATTTAGTGCTACCGAAGAACTGACTGTTACCGGTCGTGGCGGTTACAAGATTGTTGATGGATCATGGAACGGTGGAGCAGATGTTGAGTATGCAACTGATGATTACACTGTTGCTCTTGGTGGAACTTTCCGCAGCACTGACAGAATCAGCCTGAACGCATCTATTGAGTCTGAGACAATGATTCCTGGTGCTACACTCAAGCTCGCTTATGCTGGTGATGACCTCACCGAAGCAGATCCCGATGACTATGACAATGGTCTTAAGGGTCAGGTTCTTGCATCTGTTAAGATCGCTTTCTAAGCAAACTGAACAATTAGCTTACACAAAGACCGTCCGAAAGGGCGGTCTTTTATTAGAGAAAAGGCTGTTCTGTATGATGTGCAAAACAGCCTTTGGTTTGTGAGTCTATCGTTGTAATTATTTTTTACGTACGATCTTCTTTATGGGTTTCTCAAGGTCCCGTCTCTGCATCTTCACGATTGCCTTTCTGTGTTTAATGATCCAGCAGTAGTGAATCTTCTGGTTGCGGGCAAAGTCTTCTCCGATGGTATCCGGGGTGATCTCCTGTACATCGTACTCATCAGTGATCTCTGAATCCAGAGAGAACTTGCGAAAGTTAGTTGAGAATATGAGGGTGCCTTCCTGGGAGAGATGTCTCATGGCAAGATGAATGAGTTTTCTTTGATCACGATCCACATCGAACATTCTTCGCATTTTCGAATTGCTGAACGTTGGGGGATCACAGAATATAAGGTCGTATGTATCGTGGGTTTCATGAAGCCAGTCGATACAGTCTTCTTTATAGAAGAAGTGATTCATACCATCAAAACCATTCATCTCCATGTTCTTTATTGCCCAGTCAAGGTACGTAGCTGAGGCATCCACAGAGACGGTACTGAGTGCTCCTCCGGCTGCAGCGTGAACTGTAGCGGTACCGGTATAGGAAAAGAGATTGAGAAAGCGCTTTCCGCTTGCCTGTGATTCAATCATCTTTCTCACCGGTCGGTGATCGAGAAAGATTCCGGTATCCAGATAATCAGAAAAATTCACCATGAACATATGGCCATGCTCACGCATGATAAAGAACTTACCGGCACTCGCGAGCTTCTCATACTGATCTTTCCCTCTCTGCTCTCTTCTCTGTTTTACAAAGATATACTCAAGATCAATACCGGTTGCCCGTTCAGTAGCATCAATGAGTTCTTCTAGACGTCTCTGTGCTGCCTCTGGATCAATAGTTGCTGGGGGTGCATATTCTTGGAGATGAATATACTTGCCTTCATAGAAATCAATGGCGGCTGAGTACTCGGGCATATCGGCATCATAGATACGATAGGAAGAGACTCCTTCGGCTTCCATCATGGGTTGGATCTTATCTAGATTCTTTTTGAGGCGATTATAAGCCATCTGTGCACCATCAGAGAGTGGTTTAGACAGACGTTCTTCACGTTTCTGTATGGCCTTATCGATCATGGCCTGCCGTTCTTCATGGGTGAACACCAGATAATGAGCTAACTGAGCTTCCATAGGGCCATTGAATAACGCATTAGTCCTATTGGGCTTCATATCGACATAACTGAGCAGTTCCTTATCTCCACAAAGAATACTTACATGCCAACCGGGGAATAGCGTATTAAATGTTTTCCCCATGGTGAGGTAGAACTGCTCAATAGAGCCTGTGCTGTCCATCCGTTTCCCGTAGGGAGGATCGGTGACAATATAGTGTTCTCCCTCAGGAATGTCTTTCTCTTCTATGCGGGTAAGATCTTGTTTTTTTGTCGTGATACACTTATCAATACGAGCTCTCTTGGCATGTTCTTTTGTGAGCCTGATAGCCTCAGGGTCCACATCCCATGCAAGGATATGAACATCTTTGGTAATTCCCTGTTCGTGACGAATAAGAGCTTCTTCCAGCACTGCTTCCCAGATATCGGGATCATGAGAGTCGAGCTTGAGGAAGGCAAATCGTT
>Ga0334895_1001412_pt1 | contig 24555 bp, 26 predicted proteins | sample GraSluR3_MG_7_FD_207229 | JGI IMG/M metagenome (GOLD analysis project Ga0334895, IMG submission 207229) | Sludge microbial communities from methane-producing bioreactor in Wageningen University, Netherlands - Granular Sludge_31_05-R3 | ecosystem: Engineered > Bioreactor > Anaerobic >... | reverse complement strand
TTCCTGCTTTCTTGCAAGCACCTGCTGCTGAACCTGGTCCTTAACCTCTTCAAAATCTGGCTCCTCTGCCTTGTTCTTGGCATCAACCTTGATTATGTGGTATCCGAACTGGGTCTTTACAGGCTCTGATATTGCACCGATCTCCATATTGAAGGCCGCTTCCTCAAACTCAGGTACCATCTGGCCTCTACCAAATTCACCCAAGGCTCCTCCAGCTTCCTTTGAAGGACATGATGAGTAGCTTGCCGCTGCCTCTTCAAATGCAAGTCCCCCGTTAAGCTCCTGGATAATCTCCTTGGCCTTGTCCTCGTCATCAACAAGGATATGGCTTGCCTTTAGGGTCTCAGGCTGGCTGAATGCCGCCTTGTTCTCCTGGAAGAATTCCTTCATCTCTTCCTCCTGGGCGTCGATTCCCTCAACAAGCTTGCTGAAGGCATAGCCCTTAAGAAGGTTCATCTCAGTTGCTTCCAAGGTCTCCTTGAATTCAGGCTCCTGGTTCATATTCTGGTCCATGGCATCAAGATAAAGAAGCTCCTGATTAACCATTTCCTCAATGACTCTCTTTATTCCCTCTGGGGATTGAAACTGCATGGCCACCTGAGGTCCCATGTCGTTAAGGAACTTCAGAACGTCTCCCCTTGATATTTCCTTGCCGTTAACTACTGCAACCAATTGTTGGTCAGTCATCTAATCTCTCCTTTAAAATATATTCATTTAAACCTTAACACAGGCTCGAAGCCTTGTCAAACCTCCATATGCAAAGAAAACCTCCTGGAACAGTCCAGGAGGTTTATTGGTCTTAATTAGATTACTGTAATATCTTCTGCTTGAAGACCTTTTTGACCTTCAACTACGTTGAATTCTACTTCTTGACCTTCTTCAAGAGTCTTGAAGCCGTCTTTTTGAATTTGTGAGTAGTGAGCAAATACGTCATTGCCTTCCTCAGTTGTAATGAATCCAAATCCTTTTTCTGCGTTAAACCATTTTACTGTACCTTTCATTGCATAACCTCCATAAATTTATTTATTTCTTTAATTCATGTAACCTTTACAACAATAAATTTGAGTTATACTCTGAAAAGGTAAACCAAAATTGTTGTTTCTTTTTATTACTCCTGAATTAAAGCTCATGTCCATAATACCACCTTTATCCCCAGATTGCAAGGGATTTTTGCTAATTTACATAAAATTACCGGAATTCATAGGCTTTTCTGACAATTCTACAGGTTGAATAGTCTAACCCTGTCCTTTAACACATTTTCAAAGTCAATAAGGTGTCTTTCGTACTCCCTGTCCATATGTGGGGAGCTTAATATGAAATCTGCCGTTGCCCTGTTATTTGCCACGGGAATATCATACAGGACGGCAATCCTTAAAAGTGCCTTTACATCGGGATCATGTGGCTGTGCTTCCAAAGGATCCCAAAAGAATATCATAAAATCAATGGCTCCCTCGGCGATTCTTGCTCCCACCTGCTGGTCTCCTCCAAGTGGTCCTGACATGTAGCCCCTTACGGGTAGTCCCGTCCTCTCCTCAATCAGTCTTGAGGTGGTCCCTGTTCCAACCAGATGATGACCTGACAGTATCTCCTTGTTCTCCCTCACCCAATCGATCAATTCCTTTTTCATGTTGTCATGGGCTATGAGGGCAATCTTTTTCTTTTTCCCCAATTTTTGGCTTGCACCTTCCATCCAATCTCCTCCTCACACTAGAATTATATCACAGGTGAAAAAACTTTCCATGAAAGACAACTAAAATGCAATTTTTATCCTTACTGTTTTTCAGTTTTGTGATAGAATGTAATCAACATACTATATAAAGGAGTGATCCCATGCATCCAATGATTCAGAAGTTTGTAGACCAGAAGTTCATGACTCAAGACCAGGGAGAATATATCGAGGCTGCCATCATGAACAAGGAATCAGTTGTTGTTTCAGGACACAGGTCAGCTGGAATTAGACCTCTTATGGCTTCCCTGATGGCTGTGGCCAAGAAGGAATTCGCAAATGTACAGGTAAAGGGCTTTGAGGACCTTGGAAAGGAGACTGACTTCTTCCTTATCCCAGGTATTGATAATCTTGACTTTGAGAAGCTTGTGGGTGAGGCTATCGGTGTTGAAGGAACTGCTTTTGTTTCCATTAAGGAGCCAGAGCACCCAGTATCACTTATGAAGGTATTGAAGGCAAACTACAAGGCAGGCAAGGCTGTTGGAAAGAAAATCCATACACTTGAATGCATCAAGGTTGACGATGTGCCGGTCCTTGACAAGATTACAATGATGGTCCTGAATGAAAAGGGAAAGATCGAAAAAACAGACTTCTAGATTATTCTAGAAGTCCTTTTTCTGCCCATTTTGTATGGCCCTGCGCGTTTATTTCCCCGTCAACAGAAATAACATGGTCAAAGCATCCAGGCATTTCTTCATCCCTGACATGGCCTGTCATAAATGAATCCCCCAGAAGGACTTCCTTTTTGTAGACAATTCCAAGTCTTTGGACACGCATGGTCTGGTAAACTTCCTCTCCCAGTCCCTCCTGCATCCATTCGATGTAGCGGATGTTGTTTACGTGGTTGTTGTTGTCTATATCACTTCTTCTCACCTTATGGGGGCCTGATTCCACAATACTCCCATCAAGGTCCTTCATTTCCGTGAACTCAGAAAAATTGAAGTCCTCCACAAAGTTGTAGGACTTTTGCAGGTCTTCAGGAATCCTCTTTGGCCTCCTTCTCTTTATATCCAAAAAGAACCATTTTGTTGTGGCCTTGGCCAAGACCTGACCATCCTCCCCTGTCAGAACAAATTCCCTCGTGGCATAGAACCTGTCAAAGCTGGATGTCCAGGTCCCAACCTTAACCCTGTCCTTTGCTCTTGGATATTTCATTATCTCTGCCTCCCAGCGAAGAAGCATCCAGGCATGGCCCTTTTTTGACAGTTCCTCAAAGCCCACATGGAGACTGTCAGAATGCCAATTAGATGTTTCTGCCATATATGCCAATATATTTTCAGGCTTTATGTAGCCTTCCCTGTCTGTATCGTAATATGGTACAGTAAATTCCTTCCAATATTTGCTCATTATTCATCCCTCCAAAGACTATTATACACGAAATTTGCAATTATTTACAATTTTTTTGGATAAATGTTACAATCTACTAATTTGTGGTATATAAGTATTAAGATAAGGAAAAGGGGGGTAACTATGGCAAAAATCAATGCGATTGAAGGCGTAGGAGAAGCATATGAAGCAAAGCTTAAGGAAGCAGGTATCGACACGACGGAAAAGTTACTGGAAGTTGCAGCTGATAAGAAGGGTCGCACAAAGCTGGCAAAGGAAACCGGCATCAGTGAAAAGCTTTTACTTACATGGGTAAACCATTGCGATCTGTATCGAGTCAAGGGAATTGGCCCCCAATATGCTGAAATACTTGAAATTGCAGGAATAGATTCTGTTCCTGAGTTGGCAAGAAGAAATGCGGCCAGTGTATTGGAAAAAATGAGAGAAGTAAATGCAAACAGACCGGTGGTTAGAGGTCTTCCAGCGCAAAAGCAGATTGAGAACTGGATTCTCAGGGCGAAAGACCTGCCCAAGGTTGTAAAACACTAAAGGGAGGCTACATAAGTAGCTTCCTTTTTCATTGTAAATACTATTTCAATATAATACAATAAAGGAAAGAACTAAAAGGAGGACGAAAATATGTCGGAGGGCTACAGATTTACTATTGGCAAGGGCGAAAAGACAGTTGAGCTCCTATCCAGGATGAGTAATCGTCATGGATTGATAGCAGGCGCCACTGGAACAGGTAAGACAATTTCCCTGAAGGTTCTGGCTGAGCACTTCAGTGACATAGGGGTACCGGTTTTTCTTGCAGATGTTAAGGGAGACCTGGCAAGCCTTGCTGAGCCTGGTTCCATGAATGACAAGCTAAAGGAAAGAATTGATATTATCGGACTGGAAAGCTTCAGCTTCTCCTCCTTCCCCATTCGCCTGTGGGATGTGTACGGAAAACTTGGCCATCCCGTAAGGACGGATATCACTGAAATGGGACCAGTCCTTCTTGCAAGGCTCCTGGACCTAAATGAAACCCAGACGGGAATTCTCCACATAGCCTTCAGGGTTGCCGATGAGAACGGCTGGCTCCTTGTTGACCTTAAGGACCTTAGGTCCATGCTCCAGTATCTTGGGGACAACAGGAAGGAGTATTCCCTCCAGTATGGAAATATCGCTCCACAATCAATCGGGGCCATCCAGAGGTCACTGCTGACCCTTGAATCACAGGGAGGGGACATTTTCTTCGGAGAGCCTTCCCTTGAAATCAAGGACCTGCTTATGACAGATCCCAACGGCAAGGGTATGGTAAATGTCCTGGCATCCCAGGACCTTTTCAACTCACCAAGAATATATTCAACCTTCCTCCTATGGATGCTATCTGAGCTATTTGAGCAGCTGCCAGAGGTTGGAGATCCTGATAAGCCCAAGATGGTTTTCTTCTTTGACGAGGCCCACCTGCTCTTTAACGACACCCCAAAGGCACTGATGGAGAAGATTGAGCTTGTTGTGAGGCTGATCCGATCCAAGGGTGTAGGTGTATTCTTTGTGACCCAGAACCCTGCTGACATTCCGGATACCGTACTTGGCCAGCTGGGAAACAGGATCCAGCATGCACTTAGGGCCTACACACCCAAGGAGCAGAAGGCAATAAAGGCTGCAGCTGAAACCTTTAGGCAGAATCCCAAGTTCGACGTTGAGGAGGTCATCACCCAGCTTAGGACCGGGGAGGCCCTGGTATCCTTCCTGGATGATGATGGCAAGCCATCAATCGTTGAGAAGGCCCTGATCGCTCCGCCAAGGAGCATAATCGGTACCCTAGACCCTGTAAAGCGCCAGGGGATAATAGACAACTCTCCAATGAACTTCAAATACAAGGATGCAGTTGATGAGGAGTCAGCCTATGAGATAATACAGGCAAAATACGAAAAGATCCTTGCACAGCAACACCAGGAGGAAGAAGAAAAAATCCGTCAGCTTGAGGAGAAGGAGGCTGAAAAGCTTCGAAAGGCCAGGGAAAAGGAAATCGAGAAGGAAAAGAAGGAACGGGAAAGGGCAAGAAAGGCCAATCCACTCTACAAGGTTGGCAGGACAGCGGTGAACACCCTTACAGGGGATGTGGGAAGAAAGATTGCCCGTGGACTACTCGGCAATGTAGGTAATTTCTTTAAGTAATGAGCATAACAAGGGAGCAGGCATTCGCCTGCTCCTATTTGAATTCCAGCTTGTCTCCTTTTTCAATACCTACAAATGTTCCAGCCTCAGCCTCAATGACATACCTGGACTTTAGTACCAGGGGTCCCATCCTTTTCGGACTTAAATCCCGAAGGACCTTTACTACAATATTATCCCTGTCTACAAATAGTACATCAATGGGAAACTTCATCCGGTAGGTGTGGATTGAATTGCAGGGAATGATCATCATTCCCTCCCTTTCTTCCAGACCCTTCCTTCCCAGAAGTCCCTGAAGCCTTTTTGAGTAGGTGTCAGCCATGATTATCTTATCCAATACAAGATTTCCATCTACCATCATTCTAGAAGCCATTTGTCCGACCCTCCAAATATTTTAACATTTTCACTTATCTCATAATGTTTATCTTGAAACACTTATAACCCACTCAATTCTTTGCTGTTTCATATTTCTTTACTTGATTGATTCTATTGGCAAGAAGGCTTCTGGCAATAACCGTGCCAAGAACAATAACCCCTCCCACAAGGGATATTGGTCCTGGTCTCTCCCCTGCTATAAGAAATACCCAGATTGGGTTAAGGATAGGTTCAAGGAACATGATCAGTATTGATTCAAGGGCTGTAAGGTGTTTGACTGCCAGGGAATAGAAGATATAGGCTATCCCCACTTGAAATGTTCCCAAAACAAATAGCCCTACCAAGTCTCCTGTTGTGTATGAAAGTCCGATCAAGAATGGTATTCCAATAACAGCAGTTATAATATGCCCAAGAAGCGTTGTCTCCACAGGCTTTTCATCCTTCTGGAACCTCAAGGAAATGGTCACACCAGCAAGAGCTATACCACTTCCAATTGCTACCATATTCCCTGCCCAGTTTCCTCCTGACATGTCATCCAGGAAGAAAAGGACCATTCCAACAGCAACAGAGAATATTGCCACGATATCGTACCAGCGGATTCTTTCCTTAAGGATCCACACACTCAGTATGGCAACCCAGATTGGTGCTGTAAACTGAAGGATTATTGCATTAGCTGCAGTTGTAAGCTTGTTTGCAATAACAAAGGCTGTTATCATCGTGGAGTAGCAAAGGGCACCTGAAACCTGAGCCTTTGAAAATGTGAAATTTGGCTTTCTTACATAGAGCCAGACCACTGCTGCTGAGAATATTGCCCGACCTCCTGCTATGGTCATTGGGGGCAGATCGATAAACTTGATGATTATACCTCCGGTACTAAGGAGTGTTGCTGCTATTATAATGTATAGAATTGCCTTTAATCTGTCCTTGTTCATCAGTCAACCACCTTTATTTTTTCATGCCTACTATTACAAAAAACTCCTCTATTCCCTCAATAAGTTCATCCACATTGCCAACATTCCTTGATATTGTTTCTATTGGGCACATTCCATCCTTATCACGATTAAGGATATGGGGTACTCTTTTCATATATTGAATGTTTATTCCTTTTTTATCAAATATCTCAACTGCCGGCTCTGAAATTAGGTCTGTATAAATCCCAGAAATTTCTCCCTGGGCAAGTAGCATCGCTGCTGCTTTGCCAGTAATCCTGTCAGCAACAAAGGCTCCTTTAAGCTTTTCAAATTGTTCCACATATACATCATAAATAGGCTTGATTCCCCTGTCGGTTGACTTAGCTACTATTTCTCCATCCTTATTTACAACCATTTTAAGGTTATTGTTTTCCATATATTCTTTTGCTGTTCTGATTCCTTCCAACTTTTCATCTCCTCCATTATGTTCTTCATATATTCTACATCAAGAGGATTAAATATGGAACTGTTTTCCCTAGATACTTTACTATTTCCATCCACTTCCTATATAATATGATATTATGTAGCACAAAGAATATCCGAAAGATGAGGTAGATTATGTATCCTGATATATCATACAGTGAGCTGGAAGATAAGTTAAAAACCGATGAATATGTTCTAATAGATGTACGGACTCCCGATGAGTATTCCCAGGAAACCATTCCAGGAGCAATAAATGTTCCCCTGTTTTCTAATCAGGAAAGAGCCATAGTTGGAACAGCATACAAGCAAAAATCAGTCGAGGAAGCCAAGATGATTGGTGTTGAGGCAGTTGCCAAAAGACTTCCTGAAATGTTCAAAACACTACTGGAGATCAACAAGAAGCACAAGCATCTTGTGTTTTTCTGTGCAAGAGGAGGCTTCAGAAGCGGAAGCGTTGTTGCTTTCCTACAAAGCCTACATATAAGCGCCTTAAAGCTCCAGGGTGGTTACAAAGCATACAGGACATATGTGAATGAAAGGCTACCTGAGGTTGCCAAAGATATTGAACTGATTGTACTTTATGGAAATACAGGAACTGGTAAGACCCAGGTTCTAGAGGCTCTAAAAAGAAAAGGTGCTGACGTTCTTGACCTTGAGGGCTGTGCTAACCACAGGGGGTCAACCCTTGGTGCTGTTGGCCTAGGTGAGCCCAATACTCAGAAGATGTTTGAAGCACTTCTTTATGAGGAGCTGAAGGATAGAAAGGGAAACCTGGTATTCACAGAGGGTGAAAGCAAAAGAATTGGCCGTTCTGTTATTCCCGAGTATATCTTTGATAAGATCCGTGGTGGAATCCATGTGGAGGTTACCGCTCCAATGGATATCCGGGTTGAGAATATTGTTGGCGATTATGTATATGATACTGATGAGGACCTGATTGAAGCCTTGAATCACCTTCGAAAGCGACTGGGAAATGAAAGGATTGACCACTATATCCAGCTGGTTAAGGAAGACGATTATCGTACTGTTGCCCGGGAGCTTATGATCGATTACTATGATCCGATGTATGAGCATAACCCAAAGAATTATGTATTTAAGGTTGAGAATTTGGATCCGGAGAAAAGTGCGGAAAATTTGATGGAACATTTTTTAGTTGAAAGTGGAAAGTAGAAAGTTGAAAGAAAAAGATTCTTTGTTTTTCTGAACTCAATTATACAGATTCAAAATATTGGAAAGCCTCGGTAATTATTTTTTCGGACCGCTCGAGGCCGCTTGGCCAAGTAATGTCCTAAAAATTATTACCGTCGGCTTTCTTTTTGTATTTGATCATAATATTTATTTGGGGTCGAGCAATAGGGTCTAAGATCCTTCACATTCGTTTAAAAAGAAAATTTCTATATTCCCCGAAGATTAGCAAGGAAAGTCATGATGGTGGAGCGAACATATGGAAAGATCAGCAAGAGTTATCTCTCGAAGTGAGAAAATAGTTCTGGTTTGCGTGATTTCCATTGAAGCTACTGGCATAATTGATGTTTAAGAACTTGGTACATTACATAGCTCAACTGTAAACTAAATCGATAGCAAGCCAATTTTCGAAACGAGTGTGATAACTCTCTGATCTTGAATCCGAGAGCGGATCATCTGACTTTCCGAAGACGAAGGTTAGACAATTCACAGTTCACAATTTTTACCAAGGGTCGAGCTTTGGGGTCTAAGATCCTTCGTTTCACTCAGGAAGACTATAAAAGACAAAAAAAACTAATGCCGGCGGAAATCTGCCGGCATCATCCTATTCACCTAACTCTTTAGTTTCTTCCTTATTCAAAATCTCCATAAACTGCTCACCGGTAATTGTCTCCATCTCAAGAAGATAATTTGAAAGCTCTCTCAGCTTGTCCATACTCTCCTCAAGAATCTTCCTGGCCTTGTCGTGGGCATCCTTGATGATCCTCAGTACCTCAGCATCAATCCTGGATGAGGTCTCCGCTGAGCATGCAAGGGATGAATCCCCTCCCAGGTACATGTTGGTCTGGGTTTCAAGAGCCATCATATCAAACTCGCTGCTCATTCCATACCTTGTTACCATTGCCCTTGCAATCTTTGTGACCTGCTCGATGTCGTTGGATGCACCTGTTGTTATGGACCCGAATACAAGCTCCTCTGCCGCACGTCCACCAGTGATGGTAACAATCTTGTTAAAAAGCTCCTCCTTGCTCATAAGCACACTTTCCTGCTCTGATATCTGCATTGTGTAGCCCAGGGCTCCCGAGGTTCTTGGGATGATTGTTATCTTGTGAACCGGGTCGGAGTCCGTCTGCTTGGCAGCAACCAGGGCATGCCCGATTTCGTGGTAGGCTATGATCCTCTTCTCCTTGGTGGAGATTACGGAATTCTTCCTTTGGTATCCGGCAATTACAACCTCAACTGATTCTTCAAGGTCAGGCTGACTCACCTTATCCCTTCCCTGCCTTACAGCACGGAGGGCAGCCTCGTTTATCATATTGGCAAGGTCAGCTCCGGAAGCTCCTGCGGTTGCCCTTGCGATTGCATTATAGTCAAGGTCAGGATCAACCTTGACAGCCTTGGCGTGAACCTTCAGGATGTTCTCCCGTCCCTTTAGGTCAGGTAGTTCAACCGGAACCCTCCTGTCGAACCTTCCCGGCCTTAGAAGGGCCTTGTCAAGGGACTCAGGCCTGTTTGTGGCAGCAAGGATAACCACACCCTCCTTACCGTCAAAACCATCCATCTCCGTCAGGAGCTGGTTAAGTGTCTGCTCCCTTTCGTCGTTACCTCCGATTCCTCCACCGTCACGCTTCTTGCCGATGGTGTCAATCTCATCTATAAAGACTATGCAGGGTGCCTTTTCCTGTGCCTGCTTGAAAAGGTCCCTTACCTTTGCAGCTCCCATTCCAACAAACATCTGAACGAATTCAGAACCTGAAATTGAGAAGAAGGGCACCTTGGCCTCTCCTGCAACCGCCCTTGCAAGAAGGGTCTTGCCTGTACCAGGGGGTCCAACCAATAGGGCCCCCTTGGGTAGGTTTGCACCGATTTCCTTGTACTTGCCCGGGTTGTGAAGGTAGTCAACTATCTCTTCAAGGGCCTCCTTGGCCTCGTCCTGTCCTGCCACATCCTCAAAGGTCTTGCCTGTCTTTGATTCAACATAGATTTTTGCATTGGACTTTCCAAAGGAAAGTACATCATTTCCTCCGCCCATCCTCTTCTGCATGGACCTGGCGAAGAGCTGGCCTATGGCAACAAAGATCACTATTGTAAATATCCATGAAAATATTGTACTCATAAGGGATGGTGTGGTGTCTGAAATCTCCCTTGAGAATTTCACATCCGAATCTGTCAACTTCCGGACCAGTTCCGGGTCATCCATTGTCCCTGTTACAAATACTGCATCCGTTCCCTTTTCCTGGATAAATATGTCATTGTCCTTTATTTCCACAACATCAATTTCCCCGTCCTCCAGCATCTGAAGGAAGGTTCCGTAGTCTATCTGCTCTATATCTGACTGCATCATCCTTGGAAACACAACCATGTTCAGGACTATTATCACTATTAAGGCGATAAGGTAGTAGTACATGATGGGCTTCTTTGGCTTCTTGAAATTATTCATTTTATCACACTTCCTATTCCAATGGACCTGTCAATGGTCCAAAAATGTCTCCCGAGGGAGTTGTGACCATTTTAGGCATGGTCCGCCTTTAGTCCAGTTGCATTTCTTATTGCCTTAACCAGTGGTGGGATTATCACCAGCTGTATAAGTATGCCTGGTATGCCCGTAACAATGGCTCCCTTTAAGAAGGCCCAGGGTGACATCTGTACGCCGAAGAAGGTTGCCAGGACAAATACAACAATGGCAGCCATCACCCTTCCGTCTATCATTCCAGCTATAAGTGGAAAGTATGTCCTGCCAGGCATCTGCTTTGCAATATAGCCTGAGGTCAGCCCGTACACTCCAAGCTCAAATACCATTATGGGTAGCATTGGAAACATTGGGGGCATCCCTGTCATTAGGCTGCTGAGTATTGGGGTCAATACTCCTGTGAAAAGACCAGCCAGGGGTCCCAGAGTTAATCCTGCCATCAGAACCGGTATGTGCATGGGAAGGAAAACAGATCCTCCCATGTTGAAGCTGTGAAAGGCGATGGGAAGAACTACCCCCAAGGATATAAACATTCCTGTCATTACAATTTTTCTAGTGTTCATCTTCTCCTCCTATGAAAAAGCTAAAGGAGACCAGCCGTGCCGATCTCCTCCTAATTCTACTTGAATGTATCAACAAGACCGTCCAGCATGCTCACATCGTATTGCTCGATGGCTCCGTTGTCAACAAGGGAAGCGATGTTAGGATCAATTGGGACCCTTGCAAAATGCTCTATTCCCTGGTCAGCAGCAACCTGCTCAACCTTGCTTTCTCCAAATACGTTGATCTTCTTACCACAATCAGGGCAGTTTAAGTATGACATGTTTTCAACTATTCCAAGAATAGGAACGTTCATCATCTTGGCCATGTTTGATGCCTTGGCAACAATCATTGATACAAGCTCCTGGGGTGAGGTCACCACGATTATTCCATCCACCGGCAGTGACTGGAATACCGTCAAGGGAACATCACCTGTTCCAGGTGGCATGTCCACAAACATATACTCTATGTCACCCCACTGCACATCTGACCAGAACTGCTTTACAACCCCTGCAACAATCGGACCTCTCCAAATTACAGGATCGGTTTCCTTTTCAAGAATAAGGTTTACAGACATTATGCTTATGCCAGTGTCACTCCTTTTTGGCATCAATGATTTTCCGTCTGAAACTGCCTTGCCATGGATACCAAATGCCTTTGGAATTGATGGACCGGTTATGTCAGCATCCATAATTGCAGTTCTGTAGCCCTTCCTGTTCATGTTGACCGCCAACATTGAAGTGACAAGGGATTTTCCTACTCCACCCTTACCGCTTACGATGCCAATTACCTTCTTTACTGAGCTTTTCTCGTTTAGGGCTACAAAAAACTCATTTTGGGGCTCTTTTCTGTCGTTGCAGTCAACGCTGCAGGTGCTGCAGCTGTCATTACATGTTTCACTCATTAAAAATACGCCTTCTTTCTTTATCTTTATCTATAAATCTTATTCCATGCCTCTTCCCATTCTGTTTCTTCCCTGTCTTTGACGACGTCTCTTTCCACAGTGGAAATATTCATGATCGCAATCGCCATCACAAAGCTTGTAGGATCCACCCTCAATCTTCAGGGTAAGTCCATCAACCACTGCATCAGCCAGCTTCTTTCTCGCAGAGATGTATATCCTTTGAACAGTAGTCCGTGCTACATTCATTCTCTCTGCACATTCCTCCTGCATTAAACCTTCCTTATCGATAAGTCTTATTGTCTCGTACTCCTCAACAGTCATTACTATTTGACTGCCTTCGAAGGGTCTTCTGTTTAAGGGCCCGAACAGGTCCGTCTCAGGGAGACAACATACTCTTCTTGTTTTTGTTGGCCTTGCCAATCAAATCACCTCCATACCCTAGTATTATACCACGAATTAATTGGTGTTGCCAGTGAATTTGAAATTTGATTAAATTGGCTTTGTTGTACTATTTTAATAGGGTGATGGAGGTTCTGTCGTAATCCAGTAATCCGTCCTTTTTCATCTTTTGCAGCTCCCTGCTTAAGGAGGTCCTCTGAACTCCAAGTCTTTCCGCAAGGTCTTTTTTTGAGGTGGTCAGAACTATCCTTCCCTTCCCCTGTCTTTTCATCTCCAGGTGTATATAGTCCAGAAGCTTTTCCCTAAGGGGCTTCATGGAAATCTGTGTGATCCAGTTTGCAAGGGAAAGGGCCTTGTCTGATACGGTCTGGAGAAGGGCCTCAGTAAATCTCGGATTGTCCTTTGACAGGTCCAGAAGAATCCTCTTGGAAAGCTGAAGGATTTCTGTGTCCTCCACTGCAGTTACAGAAAAGGGATATGTGCTGTCACTGGAAAAGAGAAGATTTACACCTACAATATCATCCTTCTTAAACCTTGCAAGGGTTATGATGTTTCCCTCCTGGTCAATGGTGTGAATGTCGACGGCTCCTTTAAGCACCAGATCCATTGTGGTGCATTCCTCACCCTGGAGGTAGACCACCTGGTTTCCCTGAAATCCTTTGGTCCCAACCCTCTCCTTCCGGAAGGCTTCTTCAAGCTTTTTTTCTTCTATATGGACAAATGGTTCAATTGAGTTGATCATTCTATAAATATACTCCATTTTATCCTCCTGTTGTGTTACCTAAGTAACTTTCATCTGTATATTTCAAAAGTATACTAGAACCATTACATAATTGAAAGGGGTTTGACATGAAAACACGCTTAAGAAAATTTGTACAGGTTTTTTTCCTTGGAATATTTATCCTGCTGGTCCTGCTGAACAGGCCTCAGCTTTGGATGGGCCTCCTCCTTCTTGGAGTTTTGGCATCATTCTTTATGGGTCGCCTCTACTGTGGGTGGATCTGTTCAATCAACACTGTCATGGAGGCTGTCACTGCCTTTAAAAGAAGACGGGGAATAAAAGACAGGGAAATACCAAAAATCCTCAAAAGGCCATATGTACGCTGGGGACTGCTGGCGGTTTTCTTCCTGACCTTTGTATTTGTCATGAAGACAGGCAGGCAGATGCCCATACTTCCAATACTCTTTCTTGCTGGAGTGGTCCTGACCTTCTTCTTTCACGAAGAGCTTTGGCACAGGTTCCTCTGTCCCTATGGAAGCATACTTAACAAGAGCTCCAAGAATCCAAAATATGGAATGGAGGTGGAGCCTGACCTTTGCATCAACTGCGGTAGATGTGTCAAGGTTTGTCCTGCCCTTGCCATTGAAAAGGACAATGTTTCCCATCTCATTAACAGGGAGGATTGTCTTGTGTGCATGAAGTGCATAGATGTATGCTACCCCAACGCAATAACCTACAGGTAGCAAAGTTAAAAGCTCCCGTTTGGGAGCTTCACTTTGCTTAAAGACCTAATAGCTGGTCAATTCCTGCCTTGTCAAAGCCGACAATTATCTGTCCATTGATATCAAGAACTGGTACGCCTCTTTGTCCTGACTTCTGTACCATTTCCACTGCCTTGTCATAATCCTTTGATACATCGTGGTCGGTGTAAGTAACATTTTTTGAACTTAGGTAATCCTTTACCTTAGTACACCATGGTCAAGATGGGGTTGAATAGATTATTACACTCATTGAAATTCCTCCTTATTTGTATTCGATTACTATACATATACCATGTGTGACTAGTTTTAAACATTTGTTGGATAAGTATCAAGAAAACTTAAGAATTATTGAATCATATGTGAAAAAATCAGGAACCAGTCAAGCCGGTTCCTGATCTATGTTTTTTCTTATTCAATCTCAATCTTGTTCTTTTGACTAACTGACTTTTCAAGCTTGGGCACTGTTATTTCAAGTACCCCATTATCCAGCTTGGCCTTGATATTGTCTGAATCCGCATCAGCCAGATAGACACTCCTGTTCATGGAGCAGTATCTTCTTTCCTTGTGGATGTAGTTCTTGTTCTCCTCATCCACCTTTTCCTCTCTCTGGATTCCAATCATCAGCTGGCCATCATGGATTTCAAGGGTGACCTCCTCCTTCTTGACTCCTGGAAGCTCAGCCTCAATGAGATATTCCTTGTCCTTGTCCTGAACATCAAGCTTAAAGGTGTCCCTTACAAGACTTCTTCGTGGCATCATAAAGTCGTCACTAAAGAAGTCATCAAGCATGCCGTAGAAATCACCAAAGCCTGTCCTGGTCAGTCCTCTGTCCCTTCTGTTAAAAGGTACCAATCCTGCCATGATCAACAACTCCTTTTCTATAATATTTTTGTATTAGCACTCTCATGTTTAGAGTGCTAACCTTTTTGTAATTATATTATAGGACATATGTTTTCAATTGTCAACACCATTTTTATGAATTTTCCAGATCCACCACATACCAGGCAGCCCTCTTATCCACGTCCCTTTTGCTTACGTTTCCAAACTCCCCTCTCAACTCATCCTCCACCACCTTGATGAAGTTGAAGTAGTCTCCTCCCTCAAGCCATTCCACAAAATCATTGGCAAGTCTTCTCTCCTGGTTGTAGTCATAGATTATCATCTTCTTCTCTGTAACCCTTGCCATCTCACGGTACATCCTAAGCCTGTCTTCCTTCTTCATTCCGTGGGCAACATAGGATGAGATTGAAATCTGGAAGGCATCATCCTCAAAGGGGAGTCCCTCCAGTACATCCGCCATGACACATTCCGCGTCAATGTCGGCATTCCTCTTTTTTGCTATCCTTAGCATCCTTTCAACAGGCTCAACCCCGGTAACCTTAAGACCATTCTCCCTCAGCACCCTGCATAGGGCTCCCGTTCCAAAGCCGATATCAAGGGCCGACTTGTAATTGCTAAGGTCCAGGAAATCCCGATTGTCCTCAATTATCTCCCTGTAATGGTTTACCTGCTTATTATAGAAGAGTCCATATATGGGTGCTATTGTGTGAAATACTCCATTGCTCATATTCTCAACCCCTTAAATGTGGAAGTAGTAGGACTTCAGAAGGTATGGGTCCCGGTACTTTTCGTTGAGTCTCCACAGGCTGTTTTTTATCGCCCTGAGGGACAGCCTTCCTTCCTTGAACCTTTCCAGCTCTCTTCTGAACCTGACCTTGTCTTTTTCCGTTGCCACATCCTTGAAATAACCCCACACATGGTCTATACCATTTATTACGGTCCCCTGGGATGGGGATGTCCTGTAGATTGCCTTGTCAATAAGTCTATAGAATTCCTCCACCGGATAGGAATCCTTATCCTTCAGTAGGTCCCTAATCCCTTGGTAGGCTTCCGGTGAGCTTTCCAGGACATTGTACTTGTACCTGCTCCATTCCCGCTCCAGGTTTTCTATCCTTCCAGTATCTAGAACTGCATTTATGGCCTTCTTAGCCGACAGATTCTTGTCCTTTACCTCCAGCATAATGTCAAGGTCATGATGGATGTTCCTTTCTATATACTGGCGAAGCTGACTAACATCTATGGTCTCTGAATGGGCTCCAGGATTCTTGTCCGGATCCTGCTGGGAGTAGTGGATCTTCTGGACCCCATCCTCCCTTTTCCAGGTCTTTGCTGCCTCCTCAATCCACATTTGGTCCTTGCCGTCTCCCAGCTTGACCTGGTGGTGGAGGTTGTCAAAGACAACGGGTATTCCCAGGTCTGTCCCAATCTGGAGGACCTCCTGTATGCTGTATAGCCTTTCGTCGTTCTCGATTATAAGGCGGTCTTTAATACCTTCTGGCAGCTCCTTGTAGGCTTCCTTGAACCTTTTAATGGCCCCTTCCTTGTCTCCGTAGACTCCTCCGATATGGATGATTATCTTTGCCTTTCTGTCAAGGCCAAGGCTGTCCAGAAACAGATTGTGGTAGATCAGGTCCTCCACAGCCCGGCTGACCACATCCCGGTCTGGTGAATTCAGGACCGTGTATTGGCCTGGATGCATTGAAATCCTTATGTCCTTGTCCCTTATTAGATTCCCAAGCTCTTCAAGTTCTGGTTTGAAAATCTCCCACCACCTGGTGGAGTTCACAGGACTGGACCCGAAAGGAATAAGGTCAGAGGACAGCCTGAACATATTCAGACCATCCTCCACATTGTACCTAAGAATATTACCAAGAGTATTTAGATTGTGACCGGTTATTTCCGTCAGTCTTTCCGGTGTGGCATTCTTACTGGTGACCCCCTTGAAATCCGTGTAGGGAATCCCCCTTGTCAGACATGCATATCCTATTCTCATATTTTCATCCTTTGTTTTTCAATTACAGGCTTACCTTGTCGTAGTCCCTTAGGTTGTTGACCCTGATTATATCCATAAGCTTGATGGGATAGTTGGGGTCGGTTGCATAGCCTGCCCTTCTGATGGCCCAGGCACCCATTGAACTGTTGTACATGACATCCCTGAATATTCCATACCTATCCTTCTGGAGTAGGACCTTGTGGTCATTCCAGCTTTCCACAGGATCATTGTATGCCCTGAACTCCGCATCTACCCTATAGGTGACTCCGTTGTAGACCTCCCAGGTGTTTGAGATAACCGAGCCGTTGCTGGCGCTTCCCTTTATTCCAAAGAGGTTGTTGGACTTCTTGCCAGTGTACTTGTCACTTGGCACCGATTGACCCCAGCCTGTCTCAAGTATTGCCTGGGATGTCTGGATTGCCGCTGACATTCCAGTCCTTCTATAGGTATCCACTGCCATCTGGGCCGCAAAGGATTTGAACTGGTCCTTTGCTATTATGCTGTATGGACCGAAGGTCTCCTGTGCATAGACCTCAAAATCAACGGTTTCACTTGTTATTATCATGCCGTTATAGGTTGCCCGCGCAAGAATTCTCCAGTTTCCCGTATCCTTGGACAAGGGAGTGTAGACGGCCTTCTTTGTATCCGGATTGGCATTTATGGTTCTGGTCTCGCCAGTGCCCCTGTTTGTAAGGACAAACCGAAGGTCAGATAGGTCAACATTGGTCCTGTAGGTCAGGTCTGTAGCCCCTGTTACAACCTGCTTGGGTCCGATTCCCTGAAGCTGGACCTGTGGCTTGCCTTCCAGGTTCACTCTTACGGGCTCGCTGGTTACTGTATTGCCCTGCGAATCAATTACCCTTACCATAAGGTCTTTCCATCCGGATATTTCCGGACCTGGAAACCAGGTGTAGGATCCGTAGGGCATGGTCTGAAGGACTGTCTCCACACCAGTTGACGGGTCCCTCATAAGGAAGGTGGTTTCCCTAACATCAAAGTTTCTGTTTGCCAGGAGGGTCACCGGATTTCTAATGGTTGAACCCTCTGTCACCCCTGAAAGGGTCATCCTTTTTGGAACCTGGACATTGACTGTATAGGTCCTTCCCGGATATTCCTTCTTGTTGTGGTCCAGGGCTATGATCTGTACAGTGTTCAGCCCGTTGTCAGTGGACATTGGGTTCCAGGTGAAGGGTCCGTATGGATCCCTGTTTTCCTCGACCCTGACCCTTCCACTGGAAAGGTTTGTTATTACATATTTTACAGAATAAGGTGCAAAGTTAAGTCTTGGACTAATCTCCCTAGCTGAGCTTACCAGCATGTTGTCAACAAGACCTGCCATATCAGCCTCTGGAATTACCCTGACCGCTACAGGTATGCTGTCTCCTCCCAGGAATGTTCCATTCTGGTCATAGACTCCTGCAACAAGCATCCTGTCCCCTGTATTTTCAACCTCAGGAATGTAATCCACAGCCCTTGTGGCTGCATCTGCCATCCCAACGATGTAGCCAGTATGGTCCTTCTTGTCCAGAAGCAGCAGTCTTAACTGGTTGCCTGCCTTAAGAAGGCTTGAATCTCCAGACACGGTTATCCTTGAGGTCCCTGTTATATAGCTTCCTCCCTGGTGGGATGTGATGTTCACATTGTAGAAGGGTGCAACAGCTGCGCTCTTTCCCGAGTCCACAAGTACTGTTCTTGTGGAATTGTCCCAGCTAACATCTATGCCTAGGCCATTGCTTATCAGCCTTAGTGGGACAAAGGTCCTGCCCTCAATTATCCTTGGAGAGACATCGCTTACAACAGCATCCTCACCATTTCCAAGCTCCACTACCCTGCTTCCTATTATCATTCTTAGGGACCTTTCTCCCTTCCAGGCCTTGACGGTCCTGGTGGCATTGTCCCAGCTTACCTGGCCGCCAATCTCCTCTGTGACAAATCTGATTGGCACAAGGGTCCTTCCATTCTCAATTATTGGTTCAGTAAGATGGGTGATGTCCTTTCCATCCACCACAAGCCTAATGGGTTCCATCCCTGTGGCCTCTGTATTGCAGCCATTAAACATTGTAAGGATCATGGCCAGTATACCAATTGAAAAAAGCTTCATTAATCTATTCATGTCTGTGCACCTCTCTTTTGCTATTTATTGTGTCAGCTCCACTCCAAAAGTCTTCTTTCCCCTTCAAGGGCCTGAATCTCTGTAATATCCTGACTAACCTCAAGGACGCCCCTGTATTCACCCTTGTCATTTCTCATGGCAAAGTACTGGATCAGGATCATCCTACCCTTAATCCTTATCCAAAAGGTGGCAGTGTCCCTGTCCCCTCTTCTAAAGGCCTCCACTATCTCCTCAACAACATGGACGCTGTCAGGTGGATGGCACTTGTTCACATCCCGCCCGATGATTGCTGGGGACCTTGGGAATATCCTGTCCTTGGGCCTTGTAAAGAACCTGACCTTGTTGTCTTGGTCCACAAAGGTCATGTCCACAGGAAGGGAATCAAATATCAGCTTAATCTGGTCAAAGGACAGGTCTCCTGTCTCTGTCTTAAACCTTCCCTTGTCCATTACGGCCTCCTGGGCCTCCAGGATTTCCTCCTCCCATTCCTTTTCTATAAATGGAAAGCTGTAATCGTAGCTTTGTCTGTGCATCTGGTGCCATTCCTCCTCGGTCAGGACCTCACAGGCTGAGGGAAACAGTATTATTTCCTCCTTCTTAACTATACCCAATATTCCAAAGAAGAGCTCTGCTATTGCAACATTGACTTCATGGTCGTCGCTTTCAGGATCCTTGAGCAACTTCAAGGCATTGTCCACCTGGTCCTTGACCATGTCATGGAGGGCCCACATTATTGTCAGGCCTTCAAATCTTGCCTTGTTTTTTTCAAGGTACGGAAAAAGTATATTCTCCTTCTTGGCATAGTGGGGGTAGAAGTCCTTCAACTCCTCAATAAGGGGAATAAGCTTTTCCCTTCTTATCTGGGAGGTTGGCTCCTTCACTATCATCTTTATATGGTCTGTCTTCTTTCTCAAAGCTTCATTCTCAAGCTCCAGGTCCGTGAGGAAGTTGTCGTTTTCAGGTCTCTTCCAGGTATGGCCTGTGAGGCTTTCATGGAATACGTTTATAATCTTGTCCAGAAAAGTGAGTATTTCCCTTTCAGTCATTCCCTCCTCCAAGAGTCCATGAAAAATCTGAAAGGCATCCTGGGGTTGGACACTTGTGATATCGTCCTTGTACTCCAGATAGAGCTTTCTCCCATCCTCCTTGCGGTTTAGTCTCTTGATGTATTCCTTCAACCTATCTATCTTTCCATCCTTATTATTCATCCCACCGCTCCCTTCAAAGTGATGCTTTAATTATACCTTAGAAGCTGCCGCGAGGCAAAAAAATAACAGGAGCTTTTACACTCCTGTGGGTATTGTCACCTTATTGAATTCATCTTTTGTTATGGAGTAACAGTGCTCATCATATACCAAGCCATCGTAGGTTACGGTTGCACACTTCAGAACCCCTTCATGGGTCATTCCACACTTTCTTATCACCCTCTTGGATCGGTCGTTGTGGGAATAGTGGTAGGCGGATATCAGGTCAATGTCCAGTTGGTCAAAGGCATATTCCATTATTTTTTTTGCTGCCTCTGTGGCATAGCCCTTACCCCAGTATTTGGAATTTATTACGTATCCGATCATCCTTGCTGATTTGTTCTCCCTTTTTCTGTCCCTATGTATCCCTATTGACCCAATTACCTTGGAGGTCTCCACATGCTCAATTGCCCATATTTCATTGCTCTTGGTAAACTTCTTAAGCAATAAGAGAGATTCATCCCTGGTCCTGTGGTAGTCCCATCCTGCGTTAGGTCCTACAACAGGGTCTTTAGCATATTCATAGAAATCGTTAAGGTCAGTCAGCCTAAACCTTCTCATAAGTAGTCTGTCTGTTTTGAGTACGGGCATGCTTTCACCTCTCATTACAACTTTGTTTTCATAACAATATTTTAGCATATTATCCAATATCTGGGAATATAAGTGACACATTTATTTGCATAAATCAAAAATAATCAAACCAAGGATTTCCATTAGGTCGGCTCTCTAGGGATTTAATCCATCTCCCTGACCACCTGGACAAATACCTGGGCCAGGTCCGGGTCAAATTGGGTTCCGGCATTCCTCTCAATTTCCCTTAATGCTTCTACCTGGGACAGCTTCTTCTTGTAGGGTCGCTCTGTTATCATGGCATCATAGGAGTCTATGATGTTGACTATTCTTGATAGGACCGGAATTTCATCGTATTTCAAACCATCAGGATAGCCCGTACCGTCCCACCTTTCATGGTGGGAGAGGATGTAGTCGGAAATAGCAGCAAGCTCCAGGGATGCCATTGCAATCCTGTAGCCCATCTCAGGGTGCTTTCTGATGATGTCCCATTCCTCCTTGGTCAAGGGTTCCTCCTTGTTTAAAAGCTCAGTGTCAATTGCTATCTTCCCAATGTCATGTATTGATACCAGGGTTTGGAGCTTTTCAATCATATCTTGATTAAGGCCAATCCTGTCGCCCATACTTCTGGCGACCTTCTCCATATTGGTAAGGTTCTCCTCGTTCTCCTCCCCACGCCTAAGCAGGGAATTCCTTATTGATTTTATGATCGTGCTGTGGGTGCTCTTATGGTCAAGTAGCTTGTTTTTGTACATGTGGTCCTCAGCCAGCTTGATGGTTTCAGAAAGGTCTTCCTCCATGCTATCCCTTGTTGCATAGCCCAGTGAAATACTTATCTTAACTGGAGAATCCCTGTTCAACTCATTAATGACCTCTCCCTCCTGGCCAATCCTCTTGACTATCCTGCTGGCAATGTCCATTGGAGTATTTGGAAGCATAATTACAAACTCGTCACCACCGGTTCTGGCAAGCACGTCTGTACTTCTTATGGATTCCTTCAAAAGGTCGGCAGTCCTTATTATCAGCTGGTCTCCATACTCATGGCCAAAGGCATCATTTATGAGCTTGAGCCCATTTATATCCCCCACTATTACAGACAGGGGGAGTGAACCCTCACAGTCCATCTCATCAATAGTATTGTTGTAGTACCTCCTATTGTATACCCCGGTCATGGCATCGTAATAGGTCAGATAGTTTATCCTTTCCTCCCTTTCCTTCTGTTGGCTTATATCAACTATGATCCCCTCAAGAATAACCAGATTCCCCTGTTTGTCGAAAACCGGTTGACCCTGTTCATAAACCCATTTCTTCTGACCTGCTGATGTTACAATCTCGTATTCCACCTTGACCATGGACCTGTTTTCCACAGCCCTGTGCCACATTTCAAATAGATCTTTCCTATATTTTTCATCTATTATCTCATTGTAGGAGATATCCCTGTTGCCAAGAAGACTGTCAACTCCATATCCCGTCAAATCCTCACAGCCTTCTGATACATAATCCATGGTCCAGTTTTCATCCATCCTGCACCTATAAACCATTCCTGGAAGGTTTTCCAAGAGATTGAGTCTTGTTTTTTCAGATAATCTGTAGTTGTCCAAATAACCTGCCCTTTCAGTCAGGGTTACTGCAAAGAATCCATCTCCAAGGTCTATTCCCTTGATGTTGAAGTAAAATGAGTTTATGAAAACTATGCCCTCAACCTCACCCTCTTCTCTTAATGCTTCAACAACATCTCCCAGTTGTTGGGCTATGCCCTTCTCCAAAATATCTACAATCTTCATTCTCGATACGGGTTCTTCCAAAGAAAGATAGTCCTTAAGAAGTGTATTGAAATCATGCACAACCATTTCCTCAAAGGAGCCTTCTCCTTCAAGTATCAAAAATCCCATGGGGGCGTTTACAAGTAGCTTGTGGTATATGCTGTTCATATGGCATCTCTTTCCCTTCCTACCCTTTTTGTCTATATACCCCTAAAGGGAACAAGTATTACAGTAACATCTCAAATATATCCAATGGTCCCTTGGCTCCATTCAACACTCCATTTCACATTATTTTCACCTGAGTGTAACAATTTTGCAATGAATTGGCTAATATTTTATGGTATACTAACATAGATACTTAAAGGGAGGAGACTTAAAATGAATTTATCAAAAGGAAAAAACAGCAGGAAAATAATATTGCTGATGCTTGTACTTGCGCTTGGGGTGTTTGCAGGTGCCTGTGAAAAGGCAGAAGACCCAAGTGATGTTGAAGTGGTTGCAAAAATCAACGACGTGGAGATCACCAAGGACGAGTTCTACAACTACCTGCTTCAGCAGAATGGACCTGAAGTTCTTGAGGCATTGATTCTGGAAAAGATGGTTATGATGGAGGTTGAGGCAAATAATGTTGTAATCTCCGAGGAAGCCATCCAGGAAGAGCTTGATGTCATGAAAAGCTCCTATGGTGGAGATGAAGCCTTTGAAGAGGCCCTTGTCTACTACGGATTCACTGAAGAGTCAGTTAAGAAGAACATTCAGCTTAACCTTGGAATCGAGGCCCTGATGGAGCCATATATCGATATAACTGAGGATGAGATCCTTCAGTATTTCATTGCAAACAAAGCGGAGTTCGATACTTCAGACCAGGTAAATGCCAGCCATATACTTGTGGATACAGAGGAAGAGGCAAGGGACATCAAACAACAGCTGGATGACGGTGGAGATTTTGCAGAGCTTGCAGCCCAATACTCAAAGGATGCATCAAATGCTCAGCAGGGTGGCGCCCTGGGCTTCTTTGGGAAGGGACGTATGGTCGCCCCATTTGAGGCAGCAGCCTTCAGCATGGAGCCAGGTGAAATAAGCGAGCCGGTTCAGACTGATTTTGGTTACCACATAATCAAGGTTGAGGAAAAGACAGAATCACAAGAGGCCAAGCTTGAGGATGTTTCCGAGGAAATTAGGGAAATCCTTAAGGAGGAAAAAATGAACTCAGCTTACTCTGTTTGGTATGAGGAAGTTCAGGAGAAGTACGAGGTTGAAAACTTCATAGTAAACAACTAACAAAAAAATCTGGATGCCGAGCATCCAGATTTTTTGTATAACTATTTATTTTTGTTTCTTTCCAGGAACCCTGCAAGGTCAAGCTCCATTGTGAACCTGTCCTCTCCCTTGCCGTACTCATCCTTGGAGTACAGAATTGACTTGAATCCGATTTTGTCCCTGTATAGTCTTATGGCAGGCTCATTGTCCACGTCCACTGTAAGGCTCATCTTATCAAATCCCTGATCCAAAAGGTCCTCTGCAATAATCTTGAGGAATTCAAATCCAAGACCCATGCTCTGATAATCCTCTGAAATCGCATAGTCAAACAGGTAAGCCTTGTAGAAATCCTCCCAGTCTCTCATAAGTATTGCCAGACCAACTACCTGGTGCTTGCCTTCCTCGGTTAGTATATACACGTTCCCATGTCTGATCTGTGGAACCAAGCCCCATTGGTCCATTCCCAGGTCCCCGAATATATCAAGTCCAAACTCAACCATGTTCCTTAATAGCTTTAGATTGAAGTCCTGTACCAGATAAACCTTTAAATTGTCCACACCTTCAATATTTTTTACCACCTTGTGGGGTAGGCCTTTAACTTCTGCTAATTGCATAATTCATCTCCTTTTCTTTTTTTATGTAAATTTTATACCCAAAAGCCTAGACCTTTAAAGACTTTTTTCAGTGAAAGGTCATTTGTAAGATATTGGCCTATCGCTATATTGCACAAAAGCTGCCAAAAGTATATAATTACAAAAGAAACCCATAAGGAGAGAGATAATGGAATTCAAGGATAAAATAACTAGAA
>Ga0334895_1001408_pt1 | contig 24615 bp, 23 predicted proteins | sample GraSluR3_MG_7_FD_207229 | JGI IMG/M metagenome (GOLD analysis project Ga0334895, IMG submission 207229) | Sludge microbial communities from methane-producing bioreactor in Wageningen University, Netherlands - Granular Sludge_31_05-R3 | ecosystem: Engineered > Bioreactor > Anaerobic >... | reverse complement strand
TGATGAGTTTACTTAAGTGGAATAAAAGCGGATGGCGCGATTTGCCGATAAAACATCAACCGATTTACGCGGACAACGCGAAACTTGACGAGGTGCTTGGTATCATAGGAAACCTGCCCCCTCTTGTATTTTCGGGCGAGGTGGAAAACCTCAAAGCCGAAATAGCGCAAGCAGGACGCGGAGAGCGTTTTATACTTCAGGGCGGGGATTGCGCGGAACTTTTCCGTGATTGCTCCTCACAAAAGATTGTTAATAAACTTAAAATCCTGCTCCAGATGAGCGTAATTCTTGCGTATGGAGCTAAAAAACCCGTGGTAAGAATAGGAAGAATAGCGGGGCAGTATGCCAAACCACGTTCAAGCCCGACAGAGGTTATCAACGGGGTTGAGATGGCAAGCTATATGGGTGATGCGGTCAACAATTTTGAGGCTTACTCTACTGAAGCCCGAACCCCCAACCCCGACCGTCTCCTGTCGGCGTATTTCTATTCGGCAAGCTCGCTTAATTTTATACGCGCTATGATTGACGGTGGTTTTGCCGATTTACACCATCCCCACCAGTGGGATTTATACTCGTTTGAAAACTCCCCGCGATGGGAAGATTATCAAACCGTTATTGAACGTATCCTTGATGCGCTTGAGTTTATGCAGGCATTCGGCGGTATCGAAACCGACAGTATCCGTCGGGTGGACTTTTTCACCTCGCACGAAGGACTGTTGCTTGGGTATGAAGAGGCGCTAACTCGAAAATCGCCCATAACGAATAAATACTATAACCTCGGCGCGCATATGTTATGGATAGGCGAAAGAACCCGCGATATTGACGGGGCGCACGTTGAGTATTTTCGCGGGATAGACAACCCTGTCGGTGTAAAAATCGGGGCTTCCACAACCACCGATTACCTGATAAAACTTTTAGAAAAACTCAACCCCGAAAACGAAGAAGGTAAGGTTATGTTGATTACGAGATTCGGTGCGGGTAAGGCGGAAAAAGTTCTCCCCTCGCTGATTAAAGCGGTGAAAGCCGAGGATATCAACGTAACTTGGAGTTGCGACCCGATGCACGGCAACACGATTACCGCAAACGAAAGCGGGGTTAAAACACGGGATTTTGAGGCTATACTCACCGAACTTCGCGAAAACTTTATAGCCCATCGCGACAACGGGAGCTATCTCGGCGGGGTGCATTTTGAACTAACAGGCGATAACGTTACGGAATGTATCGGCGGCGCGGGCGCGCTTAAAGATGCCGACCTTTGTTCAAACTACGAAACCTTCTGCGACCCCCGTATGAATTACTCCCAGGGACTTGAGATGGCTTTCCTGATTGCCGGATTATTAAACGAAAAATAATTACCCGCGATGGAGTATCTCCTGCATTATGTCGTTGAACGTCTCGGGGTATTCCTTTTCGGTGTATTCCACAAAATCAAGCAATAATTTAATCTCAACATATTCATCGAAAGGAATAACGGCAAACTTTTTTCCGTCTTTTTCTATGATTTCGGGATTAATTTCCATACCGTCCCCCTAATTTTGATAATTAATTTTAACTTCGGAAAAATTTTCGGTCAAGAATTGTTTTGTTTTACTCCACCCTCAGCGCAAAGATTTGCCTGCCGCGCCCCGCTATGATTATATAATCCTCGAAAAACACGGGTGAGGCTTGAAAGTTCGACTTGAGATTGAGTTTATGCAATGTCTTTCCGCTGATACCATCTATAAGCGCGACATTCCCCGCCGAATCGGCTTGGATTATATAACCTTTACGATTTTTGTCGGTAAAAACGACAGGCGACGACCACGAATACGGCATACCCCTGCGCCATACCTCCTCACCAGTTGACTTATCAATCGCAACCATCAGCCCATACCCCGTTCTCTCGTAAAAACTCAACGTAAAGATAACAAGCGATTCCATATTGCCTTTTCCCAATGCGGGAGTGGCAAGCGCTCCTCCGCTACGGTATTGAGTGGAAACGCATCGGTATGACCGTTTCCATACCGTTTCCCCGTTAAGCCCGTCAACCTTGCGAATATGCGAATAGCCCTCCGCACCCTGTTTATCCACCTCGCAAGCGGTATAAAGATAAGGTCTGCCGTCCTGTATCTCAAGGACTATCGTAGCATCGGTGTCGTCATCCACGTCTTTTATCCATACGGGCTGCCAGATATTGAGGTCAATACACTGGAGAGTCCCGCTGTTGTCCGCAAAATACATAAGATTCTTATAAACCGCCGGCGAGTTTTCTATCCCGTATTCGTAATCATCCGCACTATGGAAATATGCGTATTTATATACGTCGGGATTTATGGAAATATCGCCGTTTGATAAATCAAGCAAGGTGTTAAGGCGAATAGCGTAAAAAAGCCCGTTTTCGCCCCCGACAAGCAATGTGTCGGTATTACGGTTTACAATAGCAGACGAGTCGAAACCATACCAAAATCTCGGCGCCATCGGCTCAAAAGACCGTGTTTCAAACAATAGTTCCCCGTCTATAAGACTGAAAATCTTAAATTTCTGTCTTCCGTCAAAGTTAAGCCCCTCGCCGACATAAAGCAGGGGATAGCCCCGCGGGTCAACCGAAACGCTTCCCTTGATAGGATTGCCCGACACAATCGGGGGACGGGAATGCTTACCGCTTTCAAGCTCGAAAAAATAAATCCTCCCGTCAAGACTGCCGAGTATTACCTCGGTAAAGCCGTTGTTGGTTTTAAACTTATCATCTATATTCATAATGTTGCGCACCTGCATAGGCCAGCGGATTACGACAGGTTGCCCCGTCCATCCCGCGCTTCCGCCCCATACATCAATAGCGGTATCCGTTTCGGCAGTCCATATCTTTCTCAACCGCCCGCGTTTGATTTCCGAAACCCCGAATGATGCGCCGTTACGCAAATTATTTCCCCTGAAAGTCAAAATCCCGGGAATATACGAATAAGTTTCGGGAAAGGGATAAGTTATCTCGCGAGGAGGGGATTTTATCCTGAGGTTTGAACGGTATAAAGAATGGGTAATAGCCTGCGTTATCGCTTCTTTCATCGGCAAAGACATTTCGACCGCAATTGTTTCAAACTGCGTTTCCTTATCAATATCGGTAAGCACGGGAAGTTCCGGTATATCAACACGCTTAACGCGGGGTTTCTCAAACAAAGGAGCGATGATTATGAAGTTTACGATGCTCGAAACGATGAAAAAAACCAGCACTCCGAGCCACATAGTCCGTTTTTTCATATATACCCGATAAATTTATTATAAACCCGTCTGATTGCAAATTATAAAAATTATTCCCCGATAAGTCAATTTTAAATACAATCCATAATTCAAAGTTTTGACATACCCCTGCTTTTGGATTATAATGTTTGACTGATAAAAGTTTTAGAGGAGAAAAATATGAGCGAAAAAGTAGTTGCAGTAGTAGGCGCAACCGGCGCCGTGGGACGAGAAATGATTAGAACGCTTGAGCGCAAGAATTTTCCGGTTAAGTCAATCCGTTTTTTTGCATCACAGCGCTCCGAAGGAAAGGATATACAATTTAAGGGAGAAACTTATACAGTTGAAAGACTTACCGAAACCTGTTTCGATAAGCAGGGTATAGATATTGCCTTGTTTTCCGCGGGCGGAGATACAAGCAAGCATTTTGCACCGTTTGCCGCTAAAGCCGGGGTTGTCGTGGTTGACAACTCAAGCGCTTGGAGAATGGACCCCGAGGTCCCGCTTGTCGTTCCGGAGGTCAACCCCGAAGACGTTAAACTTCACAAAGGGATTATAGCAAACCCCAATTGCTCTACAATCCAGATGGTTTTAGCGTTAAAGGCTATATACGATTACTCGAAAATTACACGTGTAATCGTATCGACTTATCAGGCGGTTTCAGGCGCAGGACAGAAAGGAGTTAATGAGCTTTGGCATCAGATGCGCGCAATTATGAACGCCGAACCCGTTAAATATTCCAAGTTCCCGAAGCAGATTGCGCTTAACGTTATACCTCATATAGACATCTTTCAGGATAAAAATTTTACCAAAGAAGAACTCAAGATGGTTAAAGAAACCGCTAAAATAATGCACGATGAAAATATCAAGGTTACCGCGACCTGCGTTCGCGTTCCGGTAATGAGAGGGCATAGCGAGTCGATTTATATTGAAACCGAGAAAAAAGTCAGCCGCGAAAAGGCTATTGAACTTTTCGGCAATTTCCCCAACCTTGTCGTGCAGGATGACCCCGAGCACAATATATATCCCGTTCCGTTGGAGTGTGAGGATAAGTTTGAAACCTTTATCGGGCGAATCCGTGAGGATTTACACAATGAGAACGCTCTAAATTTCTGGTGCGTGTCGGATAACCTTCTCAAAGGCGCAGCTTCAAACACAGTGGAAATAGCGGAGCTTTTGTAAGTTCGCGCTTACTAAATTATGCCTCCGGTTTTTCGGTAGCGCAGGCTTCCGGCCTGTGGATATATCGTTTATCCCTGATTGTGCGGATACCGCTTTCCCCGCTAAATGTCATTCCGATTACGCTATTCACATCACAGGCAGTAAGCCCGTGTTACTGATATATCCGAAAGTAATTACTCCAAAAGGAAATGGATTTTCCTTAACAGGTCGTTTAGAGAAAAGGGTTTTTGTATAAACTGGTACCCTTTCTGGCTTATTAAATTCCACTTGGATTTATTATCCGCATATCCGCTACAAAACAGGATATTCAAATCCTCTTTAAATTCCTGCATCTCCATCACCATCTCATAACCGCTTTTATCCGGCAAGACAACATCACTGAAAACCAAATCAAAATTGCCGTTTTCTTCCCGAAATATTTTAATACCCTCGCTTGCGTTGAATGCGGTAAAAACCTCATACCCGTTTTCGGAAAGCACCCGTGAGGTTAAAGCAAGCAGACGCTCCTCATCCTCAATTAAAAGAATTCGCTGTCCATGTCCGACAAATTCGCTTAAGATGAACCGCGGCTTGGATTTTTTCTCAGTCGAAACGGGGGTGTCAATCGCGGGAAAATAGATTTTAAAAATTGTTCCTTTATTTACCTGACTATCCACGTCAATCCATCCGCTGTGCTGTTTAACGACACCGTAAACGACTGAAAGCCCGAGTCCGGTTCCTTTACCGACATCCTTTGTAGTGAAAAACGGGTCGAAAATATTTTGGATAGTGTTCCTTTCAATCCCGACCCCGTTATCCGAAATAGTAAGACACACAAAATCTCCCGTAGATGCATAAGGATTCATCTCCACGTAAAACTCATCTATAACGCAATTAGACGTGGAAATAGTAAGCTTACCCCCGTCGGGCATAGCATCTCGCGCATTAATCGCTAAATTCATTATAACCTGTTCAATCTGTCCCGCATCCGCTTTGATTTTATACAAGACCGGGGCAAGATTAAGCGTAAGACGTATATCTTCGCCAATCATACGATAAAGCATCTTGGAAAGCACCCTGATTAATTCATTAATATCAATCGTTTTAATTTGGAGAAGCTGTTTTCTGCTGAAAGCAAGCAGTTGTGAGGTTAGCGAAGCCGCCTTTTGTGCCGCCTCGCATATTTCGCTGATATTTTCGCGGTTAAACTCACTAAGGGATGGGTCGCTTAGTAACAGTTCGGTATAACCGTTAATCACGGTAAGCAGATTATTAAAGTCATGCGCTATCCCGCCGGCAAGATGTCCTATTGATTCCATTTTTTGAACCTGAAAAAATTGGTTTTGCATCTTTTCCCGCTCCCTTTCGGCAAGCCTGTAATCGGTAATATCCTCACCCGAACCGATTACGCCGATAATTTCTCCGTCTCTATCCTTTAAAAGCGAGGCGTGCCATATTATTGTGCGCTCCGTGCCTTCTTTAGTTAAAATCTCGTTTTCGTAAGATACGGAATAATCCCACTCCCCGGATACCATCTTTAATAAATCGGTTTTAACCTTTTTCCTCAATCGTATGGGAAGGTAATTATCCACCCAGTTTTTACCGATTATTTCTTCCTCACTGAAACCCAATATTTCCGCGCCTTTTCGATTTATAAGAACGGTATCAATATTGGTATCAAGGACAACAATAATCACCCCTACAATGTCGATAAATTGAGCGAAACGGTCTCTTTCATAAATCAAACTTTTTTGGATATTGCTGCGCTCTATCGCGTTGATAATAATGGTCGCCCCGATTTTTAAAAGCCCGATATGTTCATTTACCCAAATTTTATATGATTTAACCGAATCAAACCCCATAAATCCCTTGAGAACGTTGTCGTAAATCATAGGCACAACAATCACCGATTTTATCGATTGCGCTTCTAAAATTTTTTTTTCATTCTTTGCCTCTTTCGGCATTAATTCCACATCGGGAACATAAACAACCCCCGCTTCCGTAAGGTTTTTAATCCACCATGGGCAGGTATCAATCGGAATTTTTTGCAAATTATTTATTTCCTGCGAAATACCTTCGGCGCACCATTCATTGGTATTGCTCATAGTTTGCCTGTCCTCATCGACAAGAAAAACATAGCTCCTGTCAACTCCGACAAACCTGCCGAGACTTTCCAATGCGTTATTAATCTCATCATCAAGTTTTTCATAAGGGATATTGATAAACCTTACGGCTAAATCGGCAATAAGTTTTTCAAACCCGACCTGATATATTAGTTCGTTTTCAAATTCGCGGTTGATATTTTTATATGCATAGCTCTTGGTTTCCGCTTTTTTAATTCTACCCGAAACAAAATACATAGCAAAAATATGAAAAACCGCAATAAATGAGATAACAATACGAAAAAGCGCTTCATTGAAAGGAACATCAAGAATAAGATAATCCGAAAATTTTCCTTTATTAAAAAGAAAAGCATCGAAAACGGCGGAAACTAACCAAACGATTATAAACATCGCCGCGGAAATAAGCACAATTTTAATTTTGCTTTTCAAATGGATCCCCCGATAATTTCTTCGCGTTAAATGAATAAAACGGGAATAGGACAAAATATTTTTTATACCTAAATAATAATAGCATAAAACGAGATTCTATACAAGCCCCAAATCCTTTAAAAAACTCGGATAACATACCGTAAGCACAGGATAAAAACACAAAAAATCCCTCTTATACCAAAATATACATTTTATAATTATAAAACCGCCGGACAAAAAAATTACTTGGGCTTACCATGTTTTTCAACTAACTCGAAAAGAGTATGTTTCTTAAAAATCTCAGTAACGGCATTGGACATCTCGCTCCACAAATCATTAGCCCCGCAATCAGGTTGATTTTTACATGAATTTCTGTTTCTTACGCAATTAATAAAGGTAAAATCTTCACCGAGAGAACAGGCTATATCGTAAACAGTAAGATTTTTAGGGTCTTTAATAATGGAATACCCGCCGCCTTTTCCTCTTGACCCCTTTATAATCCCCGCTTTTACAAAAGAAGAAATAATCTGCTCAAGGTATTTGTTGGAAATATCCTCCTCTTTTGATACCTGAGAAATAGAAATAATTTCCCCGCTTCCGTAAGAAGGAGCAATATTAATTAAAAACCTCAGCCCATATCTCAATCGGGTCGGCAACTTCATAGCTCTCTACCTCCTATGCAATAATTCCCCACATATTACTATGTTTTAATTATAACTATATTCTATTTTTATTTCAAGCATAAGTTAAGGTAAAAAACAATAAATAACAATAAACCTATGTTAAGCGGGATTGAAGCCGCACAAGATGCGATTCCTCCTCGCGGGCAAGCGACAATAAAGCACTTTTCACCGATGGAATACGGATAGACTTGGCAAGCATCCTGTAAAATTTTACACTGCTTTGCTCATGCTCTATTGCTTTAAGGATAATATTGCGGGTTTCAAGCGATGCCGGTTTTATATCAAGCACCGAAACCTTTTTATCAACCGATATGCTGTGTTTACTCATATCCCTGCCATGAATTATATCCCTTATCTTTTCTATATGGCTTTTTTCCTCATCCGCAATTTCGGATAAAAGATTCTTCAATTCGGGGTCGGAGACGGATAAGGCAAGACTACGGTAATCCTCTATGGAAATTTCCTCGAAATAAAGCGCGCTCTCTAAAATTGCATCAACAAATACCCCCTGTCTCTCAACGGGAGCGGAGATAATTTCTTTACCCTTAGGCATAAACGCGGAAATCATCAGAATAACGCCGAAAATTAAAAACAGAGCCGATGCTCCTATTTTCAGCGCCTTTTCCGGTATAAATTTCTGCAATAAACTTCCCACTAAAACCGCAATAAGAGTCGATAAAACAAGAGCAGCGGATGCGCCGATAAAAACCGAAATCACGGATTTTCCGCCTGCCGATGCCGCCATTGCGGTAAGCTGGGTTTTATCCCCAAGCTCCGCGAGAAATACAAGCGCAAACGTGCTTAACATAAGTCTCCAATCCATAGTTTTCTCCTTATTGGGTTATAACTCACTAATCTAAATTATATCTGCGAATCTCCTCTATGGGTTTACGTTTTTTTTCGCGCAAGGTATCATCGGCGGAATAACCGAGAGAAATAATTAAATCGACACTGCGGCGTGACGGGATATTCAGAACCTTTTTTACCGCCTTTTCATCAAACCATCCGAGCATACAACTTCCAAGCCCCTCCCCGGCAGCCTGCAAACAGAAATGCTCTGCGGCAATTCCAATATCAATCAGGCGGTATTGAATACCCTTGATTTGAGTTCCGATAAACGATGTGAGATTCGCTTTTTCGGTAACGATAACCGCCAGAACAGGCGCCTGCATAGTAAAATGATTAAACCCGATTACCTTTCCGAAAGTCGCGCGTGCCACCTTGTCTTTAATTTCCGGGTCATCCACTATAATAAAAAACCAGGGCTGAGAGTTGCAGGCGGATGGGGCAAGACGCGCCGCCTCTATACATCGCTCTATCTTTTCGCGACTAACCCTCTTTTCAGGGTCATATTTCCTGCAACTCTGTCTTTTTCGGGCAAGCTCAAGAAAGCTCATTATTCCTCCGTTTTACAAAAACAGTTCACTATTCTACATCAACAAGCGTAATACCGAAATAACCTTCTGCCTGACGTAAAACCGTTCCCGCCTCGGCATAAGATATAAAAAACGGCTGTTTCCCGCTTTCCACAAATAGAAATCCGTTAGCGCGTTTATACTCATCGCTAATCCATCGGGATGGGCTAACCGTGGTAATAGGATAAAGCGAATCGCCTATCGGGACACAATCAAGATGTTCCTTGCCTGCCATAGCGATATATATATTTTTTTCCTCGCAAACGGAAAAAACATTTTCCACCCTTGATAATTCATCCTCATCGGGTTCGGTTTCGGGAAATACCGCAATAACCGCTCTTAACTTATCCGGCAAAGGTTGATAACGGTCTGCAAGCACGCCCCCGAATACCCATCCGCGAGTCCCGTCTTTTCTCATAATTTCCACCCACGGTTTTTCAAACTCAACGCATCGCAACGTCAGTTTTGAGACAAAAGCCGTTTCCTCCCCCGTGAGAAACACCTCCTCTCCCTGAACCAATAGCGCGACAGGTTTACTATCGGTGTCGGCGGTTTTTCGCATACGGGGCTTGTCTATCCAAACATAAGCGCTTAAAAAACCTGCATCCTCTGCCTGCGATACGGCTTGCGAATCCTCTTTCGGCATCCCGTATTCCTCCAATAAGCGGGCTTCATCATTACCGCACGACATAACCACAAAAGTTACAAGCAAAAAAACTCCCGCACGAAACAGTAATTTCGCCATTTTAACCTCCCTAAGTTTTAAATTTACCGGTAATTTCGCTAAGACGTTTTGCGTTATCTATATTCACACCGGAAATTTGTCTTATCTCTATATTATTTCTGTTCATCCTCTCTATCTTTTCTTCTATCGAACCCACCAACTTATATGTATGCTCCGATACCTTGTTCAACTCCTCCATTATCCTTTCTATATCCCTGCTCCTGTTCCTCTGCGCCTCCGCTATCTCATTCATCTTTTGCGATGCATCCACCAACACCCTCACCTCATCCACTATATGGTCAGCGCTATCTTTATCCTCCGTCATATGCTCCGATATGCTCATCAATTGCGTTATTATCTCCTTTATCAACGGGAACATTGACTCCATCGATTCCTTCAGCATATTCACCACTTCCATACCGTTGTCTATCTTTACTCCCATCTCGTTTATATGCTTCACTATATCATACGCGCTCTCTCCCGTCTGATGCGCCAACTTCTTTATCTCATTCGCCACTACCGCAAACCCTTTCCCCGCTACCCCAGCATGGCTCGCCTCTATCGACGCATTCAACGCCAGAACATTCGTCGTCTCCGCTATCTCCGATATGCTTTGCGTTATCTGCAACACCGTCCCCGATGACGCATGCACCGACTTTATACTCTCAAATACTCGGTTCAACTCTCCAGAACTCCGGTTCGTCTTATCCGTCAGCGTCCCCGATATCTCATGCGTCTTATGTGCCATCTCAAGCGTGTTCGCTATCGAATTTACCATCTGGTTTATCGCTGACGAGGTCTTCTCCACCGCCTTTCCCTGCTCTATAATATTCTGCATATATTTATTCAAACTCTCCATTATATCCGTAGTATGTAATCTCGCCGTCCCAACCTCGCTCTGCTGACTATGTATCCCCTCTATCATCTCCTTCATAAATTCCGCAAATTCACCGAAAAACTCCTCATATTCGCTCACCGCTTTTTCCAGCATCGCCGATGTATTCGCCGTTGTCTCGCTCACTTCTTTTACCGTTGATATAAAACCCGACAGAAAATCTAAAAACCCGTTAATATCGCGACAGACATCCCCTATCTCGTCAAAATTCAGCAGTATAAGGCGCTTCGTCAGGTCTCCCTCACCCCTCACCAACTCGTTAAGTTTTTCCTTCAGAAAGTTTATCTGGTAATTATACCCCGCCTGCGAAATCACTATCGGCAGGAAACACAATACCGTTATTACTCCTCCCACTACAAGAATGGACGTCCGAAAATCAAACATCGCTAAAACCTCGGGCGGCGCTTTAAAATAAAAATACGCAAGATACATAAGGTTAGTTGTCGTGTAGTAAATTACGGCAAAAAAGAGGATAAAAAATTTATACCTTACAAAAAGGTCGTTCTCCTTGTCTTTGATGGAGGTCATATTAAGAAGTCGTTTGGGCTTCATTAGTATATTATTAATGAACAATATTGAATAGATAGCTCCCATCAACCCTGCGGCAGTATCCGTCAAAATCGACCAGATAAACGGAAGCCCCGATGGGGATTCAAAATTTACGATTGCATAAAAAGCCACAATACCGACAATCCACAATCCCATGTGCGAACAAATAAGTATCCACGGAATATCAAGCGTAACCTTGCGCGCCTTTTCATAGTCGCTACCGTCCTTTAGAAAATTCAAAAGAGGTTTTACTTTTTTTAAAATTATTATAATCAAGACTAATAGAGCCGCAAAAAAAACGGAAAAGGTAAGGGGATGGAGCGCGTGTTTTATTATTCTATCGTATAGATTTGAGGTATTATTAGGGTTAAATATCTCTAAAAACTCAATTTGAAGAATCAAAAAAATCAACGGAAAGATACAAGTTGCCAAAATCAAACGAAAGATAATCCCCGCCCTGCTGATTTTTAAAACACCGTTGTTTTCTGCGTTCATATTGCCACCCTGTATGATATTGGAGCTAAGGAAATCCCCGCTTAGTTAAAAAACTTCGGGCTGGTCATCCTTATCAAAGGTAATTGCCTTCATAAACTGGACGCGCTCATAAGAAACGGGGTTATCCATATTCGCCTGACTCATCTTACCGCGAATTTCATCCAAGCTCCCGACCTTATGACGTTCCATCCATCCCGAAATCTCATCAAGCATAACGCCTACATGCTCAAGCCCGTTAATATACAAAGTCGAACAAACCTGCGCTACACTTGCCCCCGCAAGAATAAACTTAACCACGTCAAGCCCGGAATGCGCACCCGTAGAACCGGCAATATCGCATTCCACATCACCCGAAAGCAACGCTATCCATCTTAAAGGTCCCGCAATTTCGTGAGGCGAACTGTATATCCTTGACGGAACAAGCGAGAGGTTTTCAACGTCTATATCGGGACGGTAAAAGCGGTTAAAAATCACTATCGCGCTTACGGGAGTCTTGCTCAGCTTGTAAACCATCCTAATCGGATTGGTAAAATAAGCCCCGATTTTAAGCGCAACCGGTATGGATACCTTAGACGTTACCTTCTCGACTATCCTGAAATAAAGAGATTCTATCTCCTCGCCGCTCTTTTTGTAGTCGGTGGGAAGGATAAACAGATTAAGCTCAATACCGTCCGCCCCCGCGTTTTCGATACGCTTGGTAAAATCAGTCCATCCCTTATCGGTGGAACAGTTTATACTCGCTATAACAGGTATATCGGTTTCCTTTTTTGCAAAATCTATAAGCCTGAGATAATCGTCTATCTCCTTTTCGCTATTGGATTGCATAATATAATCCCACGCTTCGGGATGGATATTCAAGTCGGAAGCATCGGTGATTTTACGGGACTCCGCGATAATCTGCTCCTCAAAAATCGACTTAAGGACAATAGCCCCGACCCCGCTGTCCGCGCATTTTTTGACGCTTTTTTCCGATGATGCGAGACGGGAACTGGCTACGACTATAGGGTTTTTAAGCGTCATTCCCATATATTTTACCGAAAGATTCGCCATCTGAACCTCCTGTATATTAAGTAGGATTTATATTAACTTAAAAGTATTTAAAAATCAAAAAATACGGTTTTATTAAAAAGACCTTACACCGTTTTTCCGCTAAAATTTTAATTAACGCTCATTTCGGTTTCGACAAGCCATTGCTTTGCAAGAAGCTCGAAAAGCCCGGAAATGGTAAGATTCCCCGCTACTTTTTCTTCTTAGGAAAGACATAAATCTCGAAATTGATGGACAGGTTTAATACCACCTCGCCGATAGAAAATTCGGTCTTGTCGATAATCCCCTTGACTTTCTGGAATACCCGAACCGCCGAGTCAAGGTTTGTTTCGGGAAGCAGGACTATAAACTCGTTTTGTTCCCATCGGCTCATAATATCCGATTTGCGGAGGTTGTCTTTTATCATAGCGCTTAGATGTTTTATTATTGCCTGAGAAATTTCCGCGCCGAGGTTCCTCTCGATTTTCTTAATCTGCGCAATCTCGATTAATACCATCGCAAATTTACGTTTGTAGCGCTGTGCCTGATGCAGATGTTTTTGAAAAATCTCCCAGAACGCCGGTTGATTAAAGACATTAGTCAGAGGGTCAATGACGGCGGAGGTTTTAAGCTCATCCATAGCGCGACGGCGTTCCAATGCGAAACTCACCGCCAAAACCCCGAAAAAGAGCGCCGTTACGCCAAGCGCAATCCTAATCCAGAGAGGGATACGGTTTTTGCCGTAAAGCGATATATCTAAATTTTGTTGAGGTATATGCGAAACAATACGGAATGCTTCCTCGTTTACGGAGAGGGTATCGAAAACAAAAAGCCCTTTACGCGAATAAAACGTCCCCGTTTCGGATAAAAATATCCGCTCAAGCTCTTCGGAAAAGCCCGTATGGGAAACCCCCGATGATAGATTTCTCGGCGAAAAAGCTATGAAAATCCTGCGGTTTAACGGGTTTTCGATATTCATATCGTCGATTTTTCGGACAGCCGAATTAAGCTCCGAAAGAGATAAAGTCCGTGAATGAAGGTTTGATATAATTTTTTCTTTTGCCGAACTTAAAACCGTTCTCTCGTTTTCCTCAAGAAGATTTTTTTTAAAGCGAACGGAATCGGATAACATAAAGAAAATAAGAATAATATTTAAAACGAGAAGGGGAAAAAAACCGAGTAGAAAATATTTAAGATATGTCCGCTTGACACGCGACAGATAAAAATTGAGTTTTTGCATCAAAATTCCCTTTGATGAACTAAAAAATAGGATTTATCTAAATAACTTTAACGCGAGCGGTAAGCCTGCCGAAGCCATCCCGTGAAATTACCGAGCAACGAACTTTTTTTCCGACAAGTTTTTTTTCTATATCATTTATTTTTCGTGCCTTAACCAAATTTTCAAGTTCGGGGTTTTCAATTTCCGCTATGTAAATCCGCTCAATTTCCTTAAATTTGGATGTTGATGCGAGCCCGATATGAGTAACTTTCATATCAAACACGTTAACATCAACAATTTTTAAAACCTCGCCTTTAACGGTTTCAAAAAGCATAATATTCCCCCTACGCGGCTTTACTGATTAAGTTTCGGATAAAACAGGTTGAAATCTTGAGTATCCGAACGCGCTTTTATTCTTTATGGTGTATATGTATATCAAACGCCTCACTGTTCTCAAGAACGTGAAGATGAGGCGAAATTTTCAGGGCGGTTTTTATTCGTTTATGCAGCATAATCCAGAAAACCGGCACAACAACAAGCAGTCCGACAGCGCCGATTGGAAAAATCACGGCGCAAACATTAAATACCGAATGTAAAACCATTGAGAGTATAACCCCTCGCCTGACAATTTTCCTTTTCTTAACGGGAGAATCATCGGAAAATTTCGTCATCCCCAATGCGTATCCCCACATAGCGGAAAACAAAACGTGTCCCGGCACGGTGAGAAGCGCACGCAAAAAGAATACTCCCCACAAATTATCACCGACAATCGCTTCATACAGATAAAAAAAATTCTCAATAGAGGCAAACCCTAAAGCTATTGCCGCGGCATAGACTATCCCGTCCATCGGTTCATCAAATTCCTTGAACGTGTAAACCGTTTTTCTGACGGCAAAATACTTAAAAAACTCTTCCACTATTGGAGCAAAAACTATCGCAAGTATAGCGGAGGGCAACCCCAAAAAAGGAATTTGCACCAAAAGAACAGGTATGGCAACGGCTATTCCGAGTATATAAACCTTTATAACAAGACTTTTCGGCTCCGGTTCGATTTTATCGCGTTTGTAAAAGAACCATAGCCAAAAAATACCCGGGGTAAAACCCAAAACAAACGCTATGCCTATTATTGCCAAGGTATTCATTCGCGCCCCCTGAATAATTCAAAAATATAAATTTACAAAATTGAGGTATTATCCGTCCGTCAGCTTACTTAATCAAAAGCATCGTAGAAGTTTGATTTATATGTCCGATATATTCCTCGCCGTAAGTGGAAAACCCGATAGTGGGAATATCGGTAAAAATATCCGCATATTCCTGAGGTTTGTCTTCATTTTCAAGTTGCAATGTGCGAAGTATGCAATGAAAATTGATAATCCCCGAAGCGCCGTTTAGCTCCTCAAGCGCATGCGTAAGGTCATCACGCGTTTTCTTTACAATATCACCGGACTTTAAAAGAGAAAGCTCCATACCTTCAAGCACGTTGCAGTAAAAAACCATCTTACCGCCCGCAACGCGCTGGGGGCTTCTGACATAAGGCTCATCGCCCATCATAAGCCCGACCGGGTTCGACATAAAATATTTATCGGCGGTTTCGGGCGAAACACCGAGAGCCCCGGCATAAGCCTCAACCGCGGGTTTGCCGTTAAACTCCAAAACCGTTCGTTCGGCTTCGTTTACTTTATTTGCAACCAAAGTCCTGTCGAGAACATCAAAGCTTTGCGTTTTCAGGATAGAAAAACCAGCGGCGGGTTTAAAAAGCACAAGTAAAGCGGCATTGGTATAAGCCTTGCCTTTGGCAAAAACATAAGTTGAATTAAATTTTAAATCATCACCGGCAGAACCCCCGACAAACATAACGTTGGTAAGGTCGCCTATGGTATCCATAATTTCTTCCTCTTTGCCGGAAAGCCCGTCAACAAGTATAATGCCCGCATAGTTGGCAACATTCATATCCATCATAGACTCTCCGAAATGAGACTCAAAACACCGGAAAGCCTCTCTGACGGTATTGCCCCGTTTTATATCTTTCATAACTACGGCTTTAATATCCGAAATCGAATCGCCGTCAAAAGCCATAACTACAATCGAATTTTTAAGCATAGCCCCGCTGATAAGTTCACCCGCGGTAGTGCATCCGAAAGTAAGCGCCTCGGGAAAAGCCGACTGCATAGTATCCGCAAGTTCGTTGGGTTCATACTGCGATGAGGCGAAATAGATTATTGCTTTGGATTTGATGTTTCCGATACGCTCTTTTATTTCGTTTACTGCAGGATAGATTTGAGGGTTTGAAGAATATGTGGTTTTCACTGCCATAGATTAGCTCCTTATAAATTAATACCGATTTCTTTCGCAATAACTTTCAATCTTTCGATTACTTCAGGTTCATCCTCCGAATCTGCCGAGTATTTCCAAACATTTATCCCTTTGAGCATAAGCTTGGTTTTGGTTGTCCTTTCAAGCAATGGGTCTCCGCCTGCGCGCTTTTCTACAATGGTATCTATGAGACTTTTTATTTGTCCCCCCATTTTCAACCTCCATTAAGCAAAAAAATGTTGATTTCATAAATAATACATTATTTTTCATTAAAACACAATAAAATACAGGTTTTGACTTATAGCGGTTGCAATCTTTAAAATTAATTTAAACTTATCGTTTTATTGACCGGATTCTGGGAATATATTATAATGACCCAGTGGTCATTATTGTAATCGGAGTAAAAATATGATATTAAATCTTTTCGGGATTGAAAATTTCTGGCTGTTTCTCTTGGAGTTTATAGTAGCCGCCTATTTGATACTCTTTGCGGGAAAGCGTCTCGCTATATACGGGGACAAGTTAGCCGAAAAAAGTAAATTGTCAAGCGGATGGATAGGATTTATATTGCTTGCATCTATAACCTCCCTGCCCGAACTTTTCACGGGAATATCCGCAACCGGAATAGTCGGCTCGGTTGACCTTCTTATCGGAGATGTTATAGGAAGTAATGCGTTTAATATTGTAATTCTTGCCTGTATGTTTTTCTTTTCCAAAAAAGTTTCTATCAAGTTTCAAAAAATGGATTTTATCAGCGTATTTTGCGGGCTATTTTTACTCGGATTGGTCGGTATATTTATCATAGCGGGGAAATTCTTTGACGGCAACGGGATTTCCGACACGGGTTTGACTTGGGTTTCTATCGGATTTTCGGTTTTTATCGCAGCCGCTTATTTTTACACTCTTTCTATTGTCTATAAAACGGGCGGGTTAAAAGAAGAAATCTCTTTAAACCCGGTTTCGGATAAAGAGCGTGTCGGATGGAAATTTGCTTTATACACCGTAATAATTATTATCGTCTCCGTATGGATAACACAAACGTCGGATTTTATAGCAAATACCCCGATAGGCGCATCGGAAATAATCTTGGGACAAACCCTTGTCGGAGGGATTCTGCTCGCAGTCGCTACATCTTTGCCTGAACTCGCCGTAACGGTATCAGCCGCACGTCTCGGTAATATCAGTATGGCAATAGGAAATATATTCGGGAGTAACGTTTTTAACATATTTATAATACCGGTTTCCGCAATATTCTACCGCGGAAATTTCTGGCTTGACTTGACTTTTACCAATATATTCTGGGTAATGCTGACATTAATATTGACCGGCATAATCGGCGTTGACCTGATATCAAAGGAAAAATTAAGTAAAACAAACCCGGGTTTTCTAAATTTTTTCGCGATTGTTGTCTGGCTTGCCGGTATATTAACTATATTTCTTGCGCGTTAAATAATTTGAAATATATTTCATTATCTTACGGAGTAAAAATATGATATTAAATCTTTTCGGGATTGAAAATTTCTGGCTGTTCCTTATAGAATTTGCAATAGCAGCATCACTGATACTCTTTGCGGGAAAGCGTCTCGCTATATACGGGGATAAAATCGCCGACAGGAGTAATCTGTCAAGCGGATGGATAGGGTTTATACTTCTCGCCGCTATAACCTCCCTGCCCGAACTTTTCACGGGAATATCCGCAACAGGAATAGTCGGGTCGGGTGACCTTCTTATCGGAGATACTATCGGGAGCAATGCTGTAAATATAGTCATTCTCGGAAGCCTGTTTTTCTTTTCCAAACAAGCAAAACTCAAACTGCAAAAAGAGGAGTTTATTACCGCGTTTTGCGGTCTGTTTTTGCTGGGGCTTGTGGGCATATTTATTATCGCAGGAAAATTCCTTGACGGCAACGGGCTTTCCGATACGGGTTTGGCATGGGTATCAATAGCGTTTTCGGTTTTTATTGCATTGGCATATTTCTACACGGTCTCCGTCGCGTTTAAAACCGGCGGACTGAAAGAGGAAACAATCGAAAGCAAAACGGATAATAATGAGCGTATCGGTTTGAAATTTGTTTTCTTTGCCGTAATAATTATTATTGCCTCCGTATGGATGACAAAAACATCGGATTTTATATCCATTACCCCCATAGGCGCATCAGAGATAATTCTCGGACAAACCCTTGTCGGAGGGATTCTGCTGGCGATTGCAACCTCGCTCCCCGAACTTGCAGTAACCATATCAGCCGCGCGTCTCGGTAATGTCAGTATGGCGGTAGGCAATATTTTCGGCAGTAACGTGTTTAATATATTTATTATCCCCGTTTCCGCTATATTCTATCGCGGGAATTTTTGGCTTGACTTGAATTTTACCAATATATTTTGGGTGATGCTGACATTAATATTGACCGGCATAATCGGCGTTGACTTAATAGCAAAAGAAAAACTAAATAAAACAAAACCGTCATTCCTCAATTACTTTATTATATTCGTGTGGCTTGCAGGCGTGGTTACTATATTTCTTGCGCGATGACGGTCATAGATATATTTAACCGCCTCCTATCTCACTACGGGTTTCAAAACTGGTGGCCTATAGTCGAAAACGGGGTTTCCGTTTATTCCCCCGAATTCCGTATGCGTTCCCGAACCTGCGATGAGATTTTTGAAATTGCGGTCGGGGCTATTCTTACGCAAAACACCGCGTGGAAAAATGTCGAAAAGGCTATCATTAATCTCAAGCAAGCGGGCGTTTTGTCTTATAAATCCATTCTTAACTTGCCGGTTGAAAATCTCGCATCCCTGATTAAACCATCAGGATACTTTAACCAGAAAGCGAAAAAGCTCAAAGGTTTTGCGGAATTTATCGACAAGAGACTTGACTGTAATATCGAAAATCTCAGGAAATTTGATACTTTAACGGCAAGGAATTTACTTTTGGAAATATGGGGTGTCGGGTATGAAACCGCGGATTCCATCCTGCTTTACGGGTTAAATTTTCCGATTTTTGTCGTGGATGCTTACACGCACAGAATATTCTCACGTATGGGTATTATTAGACAGGATTTTAAATATGAAACAATCCGTCTCTTTTTTGAAAACAACCTCCCCAAAGACCATCTTATATACAACGAATACCACGCCCTGATAGTCAAACACGGCGTCAACAAATGTCGTAAAAAAGCGATTTGCGATAATTGCGTTATCAGGGATATATGTCCGTATTAATGTATCAGGTTTTCCGTTTAAAAACTAATCAAAAGTAAAAAACAATCAAAAAAAAGAGCTTTATCTATAATGACTTTTGGAAAACTTCCGATTTTAAATAGTGTGGTCAAAATTTCCAGGAGGAGAATAAAATGAAATTCACAAGATTCGCGATTGCAATAGTAATTACGGTTGCAACATTCAATATGGGAAACGCAGTAATCAGAAGGATGCTAATTGACTTCACCCAATATGAAGAAAAGGTGCGCGAGGAATACGGAGAGGTGGCGGACACGTATATAGGCGAAAACGAACTGGGAAATCCGGTAGTCGTAGTCGGATATAACGACTATATGCTGGATAACTGGAAAGTTGATTTGAACCCGTCGGCAAATTTCCTCAAGAACCGTGTGCTTAGCCAATGCAGGTCGGTAAGAAGCCGAACGCGGTTTAATGCCGATGTTTTGGGTGTGAGAATCCATTTTCCCACCTGGCCTAACAACAGCTATGCCCTTGTTAAGCCTCCCTTTCCAATACAGGTTTACGCCGAAGAAGGCGGATATATGAATGTCGGCAACGGGGTTATTCCAAATTCATGGGAAATTAAAAGTATGTCTATCTGGGTAAACGGACGTAACTATAATAATCAAATCGCCGTCCGTTTAAGAGACAGAGATAATAATATACACGAATACTTTATGGGAAGCCTTTATTTTGAGGGATGGAGAAGGCTAATGTGGATTAATCCCAATTTTACCGAAAACGTTTTTGCTAAAACTCTATCAAGAACGCCGCTTTATCCCCGCGATATTCCTTATTTGGTATTTGACTCGATTGTAATATATCGTCAGGGAGACCAGATAGGCGGAGATTTTGTAACTTATGTTGCCAATATCGAAATAGAATATACCCCTTACGTTGTTGACAGCGACCTGCTTGAAGATATAGATGATGAAGAAATATGGCAGATTATCACGGAGCGCGGAAGACAAGCCCGGGAACGTGAGGGAAAACTTCTTACCGAAGATATGCTATTATACCAACAGGAACGACATAGAATAGAACTCGAACGCGACGACAGACGCGAAGTGGGCGGAAACAACGAACAATAAATCGAAGCGACTCTAACTCTAACTCTAAAAACCCCGCACCTTTTGCCCGATATGCTATACACTAATAGACACCCGGGGCAATAGGTGCGGGGTATTCTTATTGATATATCATTATTTATAAAACCTATAAATCCACTTTTCTATGAAAATCCGTGGTTTTCTCAAAAAATTTAAACCCGTCTTCCACAGAATCTATAAATTTAATAATCTTATCGACATTTGAAACCTGAAAAACCTTTAAAACATTGGGCTGGTCGCAAATAACGCAGGCTCTCGTATCTTTTTTCATAGCGCCCGTAGCCAAACGTATAATAATACCTATCCCCGATGAATCCACATAAGTTACGTTGGAAAGGTCAATTATAAAACGGTATATACCCATTTTAGTATAGGCGGCAATTTCTTTGGCAAACAAATCAAACTCATCATCAAAAATACTAAACTCGCCGTCAATTTTTATTATAGCTAAAACGTCTTCAATAATTGATATTTTTACTTTCAAAACAAACCTCTAAATTTCAAAACTTAAAACATATACCTATTTCCCGTTTGCCAAATCAAGCATCTCATCCGTCTTCATTGTCAAGTGTTTCTTCATATATGTAATATTGCCGTTTTTGGCAATCGGCTCAACATGAAACTCATCCATAATCTTTCCAATCATATATAATCCCCGTTTTCTCATCTGGAACTTATCAATCTTAGTAGGGGGAATTAATTCTTTATCTATGGCTGGACCGTTGTCCTTTATACGAATTTCCAAAACCTTGTTTTGTTTTTCCATACTTCCCGTAACGTTGAGTTTGATTTCTATTGGTAAATTTAGATTCCATTTGTATGTGTGTTGTATAATATTTAATATCGCCTCGTGAATACAAAAATGAATCTCATGAGCAATCATATCATGATTATCAACGAGACGCTTTAATATCTCCAATAGTTCTTTCTCAAATTCTACTATTCTGTTTTCCTTACCCGATATTGTAAAATTAAATATCATCCGCTCGGCTCCTGATTTTAAGCTATCACAATTTTTTAAATCAAAATTAATTTTTAATTCGGGAAAGGATACTTTCCTTATTATCTTACCGCAAAAAACCTTCTAAAATGAAATTTTTAAAATTTCCCACACTTTATGATAAAACGAAACTGAAATTTATTCAATAAAAACGCTTTAAAATCCTCTCAAAAATTCAAGCATCAACATTGCAAATTTTCCCCTCCTTATTTATAATATAAATTAATTTTTTGTCAACTGCTATTCCGAATTGCAAGCGGTTTTATTGCAAAAACAAACGGAAAATCTCAGCCCGAAATGTTTAACCCGCATATTTTCCTTTGAAACGGGATTGGTATAAATAAATTTTGCCGAAAGTAATATTATTAAACATACCAAAATTATAAATAACGTTTGCATACTTAAAGGTGCAGGTGCGATACGACAAATGACTTGACTTGTAGGTGGTTTTAATACTATGCATAATTTAGGAGGGTTAATAATATGGAAAACAAAAAAAAGTATATCTTTGTAACGGGCGGCGTTTGTTCCTCACTCGGCAAAGGTATCGCCGCTTCGGCAATCGGAACCCTCCTGAGAGCGGCGGGTTATCACGTCAATATGATGAAAATTGACCCCTATCTTAATCTTGATGCCGGCACTATGCGTCCTTATGAACACGGCGAGGTGTATGTTACCGATGACGGCACCGAAACCGACTTAGACCTCGGTAATTATGAACGCTATGTCCGTGTCAGAACCTCGCGTCTCTCAAGCGTTACCACAGGTCAGGTTTACAAACAGGTAATTGAGGCGGAACGCACCGGCAATTATCTCGGCGAAACCGTTCAGGTTATCCCTCACATAACGGATGAAATTAAGCGACGTATCAGAATCGTAGATGAAAACGACCAGTGTCATATAATTATCGTGGAACTCGGAGGCACTGTCGGCGATATTGAGGGTATCCCGTTTATTGAGGCTATACGCCAGTTTTCGCTTGAAGAGGGAAGAAATAACGTAAAATTTGTCCATCTTACTCTTGTCCCTCATATAGCAGGCTCCGGCGAACTTAAAACCAAACCGACCCAACACTCGGTTAAAACGCTTATGTCTATGGGAATACAGCCCGACTTCCTGTTCTGTCGCGCATCGACTATCCTTCCAAGCGATTTGCGCTCAAAAATTGCGCTTTTCTGCAATATCGAGGAAAAATGTATTTTCTCCGCGGTGGACGTGGAAAAATCTATCTATGAAGTTCCCCTGCTTTTCCACGCGCAGGAAGCCGACAAAACTATACTCGAAAAAATGAATCTTCCCTATAAAAACCCCGACCTTCGCAAATGGAAGGAAATTGTCGCTATCGACTGCGAGCCCAAGAACGAGGTTAAAATCGCGTTTATCGGAAAATATATCCATCTCGGTGATGCCTACAAAAGCGTTGACGAAGCGTTAAAGCATGCGGGGATAGCAAACAACTCCCGCGTTAAGGTGGAAAAAATCGACTCCGAGGATATAGAAAAAGGCTTGAGATTTATCCCTGAGGATGTCGATGCGGTTCTTGTGCCGGGCGGTTTCGGAACTCGCGGTATCAAAGGAAAACTTAAAGCCGTCGGTTATGCCCGAACCAATAATATCCCGTTTTTCGGTATCTGCCTCGGTTTACAATGTCTGATAATCGAATTTTCCCGCAACGTATGTAATTTATCCGATGCCAACTCCACCGAATTTAATCCCGAAACCAAATATCCCGTTATAGAACTTCTTTCCAACCTTAAAGGAATAACCAAACTCGGCGGAACTATGCGCCTCGGAAGCTCAAAAACCATACTTGAAAAAAGCTCAAAGGTCAGAGAAATTTACAAAAAGGGCGAAATCCACGAACGCCACCGCCATCGTTACGAGGTCAACCCGGAATATATCGGAAAATTAACCGAAGCGGGTCTTCTAATAAGCGGAAAAGCCGATAACGGGCTTGTGGAAATAGTCGAGTTGCCGTCGCACCCATGGTTTATCGGCGTGCAGTTCCATCCCGAATTCCTCTCCGCCCCCATAGACCCTCACCCGTTGTTTGCCTCGTTTATAGCCGCCGCATTGGAGCATAAAAAATCCCGTATTAAAAAATAAACAAGGAGGAATACGGCGTGTTTGCAAATCTCGCAGTAGTAGTTCTTGCGGCGTTAATACTTTCCTTCCTGTTTGAAAAGATAAAATTGCCGGGCTTGCTCGGTATGATATTGACAGGCATAATTTTCGGCCCCTATGTCTTGGATTTCATATCTCCCGAAGTGTTGCAGGAATCAGCGGAGCTTCGTTCAATCGCGCTTATAGTAATATTAATTCGCGCGGGTCTCGGTATTAGCCGTAAAACTTTACACAAAGTCGGAAAATCGGCTGTCAAGATGAGTTTTATCCCGTGTATTATCGAGGGCGCTATCGTAACTGTGGCGTCTCATTTTATTTTGGGCTTGCCGTTAGCGGAAGCAGGGATTTTGGGTTTTATTATCGCCGCTGTATCCCCCGCCGTAGTTGTCCCCCAGATGCTCCATCTCAAAGAAATGGGTTTAGGTGAAAACAAAGACGTGCCTACTCTCGTCCTCGCGGGGGCATCGGTTGACGATGTTTTCGCCATAACAATATTCGGGGCATTTATGGCGCTTGCTCTCGGCGAACATACAAACCCTCTGCTACTTATAGGCAAAATTCCTTTAAGCATAGTATTGGGTATCGGTGCGGGTGCGATTCTGGGTTTTGCCCTTGTTTGGTTCTTTAAACGGGTATCAATGAGAGACACGTTGCGCGTCCTGATTTTTATGATAATTGCCGTGCTTTTCCATGAGCTTGAAAATTTCCTGCCGATTGCTACGCTTATCGGGATAATGACTATCGGTTTCGTTATCCTTGAAAAATACAATACCCTTGCAAAACGTTTTGCGGGGAAATTCAACAAAATATGGGTTTTTGCGGAAATCCTGCTCTTTGTGTTGATAGGCGCGGAGGTTAATATCGGGGTGGCGGCTGATTCAGGGCTTTTAGGCTTGGCAATAATAGGTATCGCTATCCTCGCCCGCGCATCGGGAG
>Ga0334895_1001404_pt1 | contig 24666 bp, 23 predicted proteins | sample GraSluR3_MG_7_FD_207229 | JGI IMG/M metagenome (GOLD analysis project Ga0334895, IMG submission 207229) | Sludge microbial communities from methane-producing bioreactor in Wageningen University, Netherlands - Granular Sludge_31_05-R3 | ecosystem: Engineered > Bioreactor > Anaerobic >... | reverse complement strand
GACGGCTGATTTTTTCAATGGAATATCCGGAAATACTACTGGCAATATATAAGTTAATTGCAACTGGTGGTGTTGACATACCAATAGCCAGGGCAATTGTCATAATTATTCCAAAATGGACAGGATCGACCCCGATTTTAGTCATCAATCCTAAAAATATCGGTGTTAATATAATAATAATTGATGCAGTCTCCATGAAAACACCTGCAAGTAAAAGAATAATATTAACAAATAATAAAATTATTAATCTGTTATCAGATATTGATAAAACTGCATTAGTTATAAGAGCAGGTATATTCCAATTAGCCAGCACCCAGCTAAAAACCTGCGCAGTACCAATTAAAAGCATTATTAAAGAAGAAGTAATAACTGATTTTATGAATATTCTAAAAATATCTTTTAAATTTTTATCCCGGTATATAAATACGGAGACAAATAAAGCCCAATCAACTGCAATCACAGCTGCCTCAGATGGTGTAAAATATCCTGAAAATATTCCGCCTAAGATGATAACCGGTGTCATAAGTCCCCAAATTGAAGACTTAAAACTATTCATCACCTCACTAAGTATTATTTTTTTTCCTTTGGGATAATTTTCTTGATTTGCTTTCCGTAAAGCCATAAACATTAGCGCAGCCGCCATCATAACCCCGGGAATAAAACCATTCAGAAATAACCGGGAAATTGACTCATTGGCAATTAATGCATACAGCACCATAGGGACAGATGGAGGAATAACAACCCCAATACCACCTGAACAGGCAATTAATGCAGCAGAGAATGCCGGATCATAATTTCGTTTTTTTAATTCGGGAATTAACGGTGTCCCAATAGCAGCAGTAGTTGCTCCACCAGAACCCGAAATAGCAGCAAAAAAGGCAGATGCAATAACACTGATAATCCATAAACCGCCTCTCATAAATCCAAAAATAGTTTCAGCAAAATTAACAATCAATTTTGACATTTTACCTTCTGCCATCAAATCACCAGCCAGTATAAAAAAAGGTACTGCGATTAATGGAAATGAATCCATTCCTGCAAACATCCTTTGTGGAACGAGAACTAAAGGCACATCGCCAATTGCCAAAACTATTATCGAAGACAGGGCAACTGAAATAGCAACGGGAATACCCATTAATATAAGTAAGATAAAAGAAAAAAATAATAAAATTGCAATCATGGACTTACCCTCCCTGATAAACCAATAACCTCTCCCCATAGCATTACCAGGCTATGAAAAAGCATAACTGAAAAACTTATTGGTATACATAGATAAACATAACGCATTGGTATTAATAAAGCCGGAGAGGTTTGAAATACCTGCATGTTAATTAACTGCAAACCATAAAATATTGCAATCATAAAAAATATTAGAGATACTAAATTTATAATAATTGCCATTGAACTCTTTGATTTTCCTTTAAATTTCTCAACTAAAAATGTAACAGCAATATGTGCTCCCTGCTTATATGCAACACTTGCGGCAAACAAACTACTCCAGACCAATAAATACCTGGATATTTCCTCTGTAAATGAAAGGGCGTTGAAAAATATTCTGAAAATAATTTGAATAGTAACCACTATGGTCATTATTATCAACATAATACCAGCTGATATCTTAATAAAACCATTCAAGATTTCACTGATTCTCTTAAACTCCAAATAAATCTTTTCCATCATAAATCCTTATATAAATAATCAACTATCTTGCAGTATTATTTGAATTCAAATAATACTGCAAGATGCTTTTTTGGTAAATATTAATAAATCTCAGTTACGGTATTCTGCCAGGGATTCCTGGATTTCTTCTAAAAGACTACCGAATTGAGAACCATATTTCTCGTATACTGGTTTTACCGCTTCCCTGAATGTGTCTAAATCCGGATTTTCTTCAACAATCATGCCTTTATCTTTAACAAACTGTAGTTGTTCAGCTTCATTGTTGTTATTATAGTCCCTTGCTGCCTGCGCCCCTAATTTTGCTGCTTCTTCAAAGATAGCCTGCTCCTCTTCTGTCAATGACTGCCATAGTTTATCACTTGTCATGATAGTTGCCGGGGCATATGTATGCCTGTCAATAGTCATATAGTCCTGTGATTCATATAGTTTAAATGAATATACAACAACAATCGGGTTTTCCTGTCCGTCAATAGTTCCCTGAGAAAGTGCAGTAAGACACTCTGTCCAGGCCATTGGTACTGCATTTGCCCCTAATGCCTTAAAGGTATCAACATATAAAGGGCTTTCCATTAAGCGAATTTTCAACCCTTTAATATCACTGGCTGTTTTAACCGGTCTTACGCTGTTGGTTAAATTTCTGAAACCACGCTCTGAAAAAGCTAAACCATGCATTCTGATATCACTCAGTCTGCCCAGTACATCCTGACCAATTTCACCATCTAAAATATGATAAGCTTCTTCAGGTGTTCCAAACAGGAATGGCATTTCAAAGACTGCCATTTCCGGCAAAAAATTAGCAATTGGACCGTTAGTAATTACCCCCATATCAATAGTTCCTAATTGCATACCTTCTAATAAAGTTCTCTCATCTCCCAATTCAGCATTAGGATGAATTTCAACAACTATAGCACTATCAGTCTTTTGTTCTACAACTTCTTTAAATTTTAGTGCAGATATGTGAAAAGCATCCTGCTCATTAACAACATGGGTTAATTTTACTACTCTTGCAGCTTCAGCAGCTAATCCTGAAAAAGAAATAACTGCAAATAGAATAATTATAAATAATACACTTATAAATCTCTTCATTTTATTTTTTCCTTTTCCTTTCTTGCAATTTTTGTTTTTTGTCTTTTGGATTTTATTAAAATAGTTTCTTTAATCAGTTCAATTAATTTAACCTCCTCTCTGTTTTATTGGTTATTAAAAATAAAAAGCCTTCATCCCAAAAGCTTCTAACTTTTAGGGACGAAGGCTAACCGTGGTACCACCCTAATTTAGCAAAAAATCACATATCTATTTGCCACTCTCATTATTAGTAATTAATACTTTTTCAAAATTATGCCTGTTATTGTAATATAAACACATGAAAAAACAAAAAAGTGATTTTCAGTATATTGTGCGCCAATTCTCACCTCTGTCTGGCTCTCTGTTAATAAAGATATACTTACTGCTTTTTTTGTAATTACACTATATGTAATTTTAAAATAATTTTTTCTATCTTACTATTATTTATTTTCGGTGTCAAACTAACATGCTACACTACATTTCAAAAAATAGCTTATAAATTATGATTAATCATTAATCAATTATAAGCCAGCCTGACGGATTCATTCGCCAGCGTGGGTTGAATAATCTCTTGCCAGCCCGTAGAATCCCAGGTATGTAGCTTAGAATGAGTTAGAAAATACTTTTGTGGAATTGGATGAGTTCCAATAACTACCTTTAAACCAAATTGCTGTTCAATAAATTTCTTAAAATGATTAATCCTCGGACAAGGCGGATAACCAACCACTAATCCGGTTGCCAGATGAATAACCTGTGCCCCATTTTTTTTCATTTCTTCCGGTGAATATTCTACATTTCCTCCGGGACAACCATCACAGGTAGTGTATCCAACCAGTTCAATTTCCTGGCCCTGGTAAATAGAAAACGCTCCTTCTCTATTACGCATAGCTCTTAAACACTTACCACCTGCGCAACGGTGATATCGATGACAAATTATAATACCTATTTTTATTGTGTTATCCATCTATTTAGCTATCCTCCTTTAAATATTGATTTGAAAAATTTATTCTGTAAAGATTTAAAAATCAATTGTTCTTAAATCCCTGTTTAAGATTTATATAAAAATTATTATAATAAGCCTATTTCTTTGTCATCGAAATCAGCAATTTTTTTATCATATGTTAAATAAATGAATTATAAAATATGCAGCCATAGCTATGGCAAGAAGTAACTTTACCACAATCGATGTAAGACTTCCCAGAAAAGTAGCAAATCCTGCTTTAAATGCCTGTGACTGGTCTTTCCCGGCAATCAATTCTCCTACAAAAGCACCAATTAATAGTCCAAAAATAATTCCAAAAGGAGGGAAAAACAGTAATCCTATAATCATTCCAACAGCTGCTCCCCATATGCCTGTTCTGGATGCACCATATTTTTTAGCTCCTAAAAAAGGTAAAATATAATCCAAAACAGAAACTGATACTGTCAGTAAACCAAAAATTATCAACATATCAATACTTATAGCTGTTTGGCCTCTGGATAAATATAAAAGGATTAATGCCAAATAATTCAGTACAACTCCCGGTAAAGCTGGAACAATTACTCCGATAATTCCAATTATGTTCAATATAAATCCAATTATAATCAATAGATAGGTTTCTCCTGTTTTAATATATGGTAAATAACAGTATTATATTATTCTCAATTAATTACTTACTCAGTTTTTACTGATTTCTGCTAATTCATTTATAACTGCTTCACTAACTGCCTTTGTTGAGCTGTTGCCACCCATATCAACTGTTTTAATTGTACCCTTTTTTAACATATTCATTACAGCATTTTCAATAGTTAATGCTGTTTCATTCTCTCCCAACTCCTCCATCATCATAGCTCCGGCAATAATGGTCCCGATTGGATTTGCTACAAATTTATTCTTCAGATCAGGAGCAGAGCCATGGATTGGCTCAAACATGGAAACACCCTCAGGATTAATATTAGCCCCTGCTGCCATACCGATTCCACCCTGTATAGTTGACCCCAAATCAGTTATAATATCCCCAAACATATTTGGTGAAACAATTACCTTGAATCTTTCCGGTTGACTGACAAAAAACATGGTCATGGCATCAATAAGATAATAATCCGTTTCAATCATTGGATAATTTGCAGCTGTTTCTTTGAAGACATCTCTCCATAATTGATATATATCGGAAAGCACATTAACCTTATCAACCGTGGATACTTTGTGCAATTTTTTTCTTTCAGCGAAATCGAAGGCATATTTCATTATTCTTTCTGAGCCTTTTTTACTCAAGATTCCCAGTTGATATCCAAATTCCTCCGGCTCATTAAGGTGAAAATCAAGCTGGATATTCATATCAAATAGTTCCCTGTGCAGATTATGCCTTTTTTGATACTGCCGGTTATTAAAACGTCCGCCGGTTCCAATATAGAAATCTTCTGTGTTCTCCCTTATAACGTAAAAATCAATATCCTCAGGACCTTTGTTTTTTAATGGGCTGGGAACACCCTGAAAAAGCTTAACCGGTCTTAGATTAATATACTGGTCAAAGAAAAACCTTATCTTTAATAGTATTTCCTTTTCCAGGATTCCGGGTTTAATTGCAGGGTCCCCTACTGCACCAAAATAAATGGCATCCATATCCTTAATCTCATCTAAAACACTATCCGGTAAAAGAATACCCGTTTTCAGATAATATTCTGCCCCAAAAGGATATTCATGCCATTTCATCTCAATACCATTAGATTGACAGGCAAAATCAACAATTCTTTTGCCTTCTTGTATGACTTCCGGTCCAATTCCATCACCGGGAATAAGTGCAATATTGTACATATTAACCTTGTTTTCTCCTTTTCATCTCAATTCTGGTGTATTTAACCAGGCCACCCGCTGATATTATCTCCTGAATAAACTCAGGCATAGAATTTATTTTAAACTCAATATTCTTACTGTTATTCCTAATAATACCATATTGAGGGGTAATTTCTAAATTATCACCCTCTTCTGATTTATCAACTACCTCAGCAGACTCAAAGATAGGTAAACCAATATTTATAGCATTTCGATAAAAAATTCGAGCAAATGATTTGGCAATAACACAGGAAATACCTGCTGTTTTTATAGCAAGAGGAGCGTGTTCCCTGGAACTTCCACATCCAAAATTTTCTCCGGCAACAATTACATCCCCGGGCTTCATCTTTTTTACAAAATTCTGGTCATAATCTTCCATACAATGTGCTGCCAACTCCCGGGCATCTGATGTGTTCAAGTATCGGGCAGGAATGATGACATCAGTATCAATATTATCTCCAAATTTCCATACACTGCCTTTTATAATCATAATTAAACTACCTCCTCAGGACTGGATATTTTTCCGGTAATAGCTGAAGCTGCTGCTACTGCCGGATTAGATAAATAGACTTCACTTTCCGGATGACCCATTCTACCTACAAAATTACGGTTGGTGGTCGAAATGGCTTTTTCTCCTTTTGCCAGAACACCCATATGACCTCCAAGACAAGGACCGCATGTAGGTGGACTGATTACTGCTCCTGCATTAATAAATATCTTTAATAATCCCTCTTCCATAGCATTTAAATAAATCTGCTGGGTGGCCGGAATGACAATTAGTCGGACATGAGAGTCAACTTTGTGATTTTTCAATATTTGGGCAGCAATTCTTAAATCCTCAATATGACCATTAGTACAGGAGCCTATTATCGATTGATCTATTCTAACTTCACCTACTTCACTGATAGGTCTTCCGTTTTCAGGTAAATGAGGAAAAGCTACTTGTGGCTCAATATTTGCTACATTGTATTCGATTACCTTCTCATATTGAGCATCATGGTCACTCTTTGTTAAGGAAATTTTTTTATCTGTTTTATTTTTCAGGTATTCCAGGGTAATATCATCTGCTTCGATTATGCCGCTTTTTCCGCCGGCTTCAATAGCCATATTACAGATAGTAAAACGGTTATCCATAGATAACCCTTTAATAGTCTCCCCACCAAACTCCATTACTCTGTAATTAGCTCCATTTACACCTATCTGCGATATAGTATATAAAACAAGGTCTTTTCCTCCAACCCATTTATTTAATTTTCCATTATAAATAAACTTAATTGTCTCAGGTACTTTAAGCCATATCTCACCGGTAGCCAATACAGCACCCAAATCAGTGCTGCCTACCCCGACTGCTAAAGCTCCTAATGCACCGGAGGTTGGTGTGTGAGAATCAGCACCAACAATTACCTGGCCGGGTAAGACTAATCCCTTTTCCGGAATAATGGCATGTTCGATTCCGCATTGTCCTATCTCGAAATAATGTGTAAGAGCCTGCTCTTGTGAGAATTCCCTGAGAATTTTTGCCTGCTCAGCTGATTTTATGTCTTTATTTGGAGTAAAATGATCTGGTATAAAAGTTACCTTATCCTTATCATATACATTTTTTGCTCCAATCTCTCTAAATACTTGAATTGCTAAAGGACCTGTAATGTCATTTGCAAAAGCAAAATCTACTTTTGCCTTAATTAAATCTCCAATTTTTATATCTTCTTTTTTGCAATGAGATTGCAGTATTTTTTCGGTAATTGTCTTTCCCACATCTTCCTCCTAAATTTTCTAAAAATTTTATTTATTTAACAAAGCAACGATATTAAGCATTTTTTCTGTTGCTTCAATTGCTGCTAAAACCTGGTCAGAATTAACACCCTTAGTAATAATATTCTGTTTATTATCAGACAATTCCCAGGTTATCGTACACTGTACCAGTGCATCTGTCTTTCCTCCCGGAGGTATAGTAACAACATAATCAATCAATAATGGTAATTTAAAACCTATCTTTTTAAAGACCTTTCTTATAGCATTCATAAAGGCATCATATCCGCCATCACCATGGGCAATTTCTTCTAACTCTATCTCTGCTCCTTTTTTACGATCATGATACAACATTTTAATTACTGCAACCGGTCTTGTTGATTTACTTGTCAAAATATTGTAAGCCTTTAATTTAAAAATACTTTCACCAGGGGTATCCAGAATATCAGAAATAATGTATGGTAAATCAGCATTTGTAATAGTTTTCTTTTTATCACTCAATTCAATAACTCTTGCCAAAACACTTTTCTTCTGCTCTTTAGTAAGCTCGATGCCTATCTCTTCCAGGTTATATTCCAGGTTAGATCTTCCACTTAATTTTCCAAGAGAATATTGTCTTTTTCGATTAAACCTTTCAGGTAAAAGCCTGCTGGCATATAGATTTCCCTTTCTGTCGCCATCTGCATGTATTCCTGCTGTTTGAGTAAAGGCATTCTCTCCAGAAATTGGCTTATTCGCTGCGATACGATAAGCAGAAAATGCCTCAACAGTTTTACTTAATGAATATAATCCTTCCTCTCTAATTCCGGTATCAATTTCCAGAAAATCCTTTATTCCCACTACTACTTCCTCTAATGGGGCATTACCGGCCCTTTCTCCCATCCCATTAACTGTGCAATGAACGCCTTTTATCCCGGCTTCAACTGCTGCAATGGTATTGGCAGTTGCCAACCCATAATCATTATGGGCATGGAAATCAAAACGGAGTTCAGGATATCTTAAAACCATTCCTTTAATAAAATCATATACCTGTGAAGGATGTAAAATTCCAAGGGTATCAGGCAACATAAATCTTTTGATATTTTCTTCCCTGAGACAATCAATCAGATAATACACGTATTCAGGTGAATTAATCATTCCATTTGACCAGTCCTCCAGCCAGAGATTACACATGACACCTCTTTTTCCGGCATAGGTGACAGTGTTTTTTATATCTTCAATATGTTGCTCTTTTGATTTTTTTAATTGAGTTTGCAAGTGTTTTTCTGAACCTTTTGCTAAAATATTATTAACTCTTCCCCCTGAATTTACAATCCAGTCAACTGATTTTTTAATATCAACAAATCCCAGTATTTCTATTCTTTCAGAATAGTTTTTTTCATTTGCCCACTGGATAATCTTTCGGACAGCTTCCTCTTCTCCCTCACTTACCCTGGCACTGGTTATCTCTATCTTATCTACATTGACATCATCCAGTAATATTTTTGTAAGTGCCAGCTTTTCTTCAGGGGAATAGCTTACATTTTTCATTTGTTCCCCATCTCTAAGGGTTGTATCGATAATTTCTAATTTTTTAACCATTTTTCTATCCTCTTCTGTTGATATTTTTTATCAGGCAATAATCTGGTTTTCTATTAAAATGATTATTTTAAATTTTTACACTCTATTTGCCTTGATATCAATTTATTGATAGCCTTCAAATAGGCTTTTGTACTTGCCTCTAAAGTATCAGTGCTAACACTTCTGCCAACAAAGGAATTGCCATTATCTCTTATCTCAACAACTGCCTCTCCCTGGGCATCTTTACCCCTTGTCAACGCTCTTATATAATAATCTGCTAATTTAACCTTCACACCGGTTATCCGGTCAATGGCATTAAAGACTGCGTCCACAGGCCCATCCCCACAAGCAGCATCTTCATAAATATCGCCATCTTTCATTAAGCTTACTGTGGCTGTGGGTAAAATACTATTTCCGGTATTTATATGGAAATATTTTAATTCATAAATATCCTTTATATCCTCAATCAACACTTCAGACATTAGAGCAATCAAGTCTTCGGAATAAATTTCTTTCTTTTTATCTGCCAGTAATTTAAATTGCCCAAATGATTTGTTTAGTTTTTCCTTATCCAGATCATATCCTAATTCAGAAAGCCTGCTTTTGAAAGCATTGCGACCGGAATGTTTTCCTAATACCAGTTGATTACTTTCCAGGCCAACAGTCTGTGGCTTCATAATTTCATAAGTAGAGGCATCTTTTAACACCCCGGCCTGGTGTATCCCAGCTTCATGAGCAAAGGCATTTTTGCCAACAATTGCCTTGTTTGGCTGAACTACAAATCCCGTTAATCTACTTACAAGTTTGCTGGTAGGATAAATATATTTAGTGTTAATATTAGTAGTCATATTGTAAAAATCCTCCCTGGTATGCAAAGCCATTACAATTTCCTCCAGAGATGCATTACCTGCTCTTTCCCCAATGCCATTAACTGTACATTCAATTTGCCGTACTCCCCATTTCAATGCCTCCAATGAATTCGCCACTCCCAACCCCAAATCATTATGACAATGAACACTCATGATTGCCTGATTGATATTTGAAACATTTTCTTTGATTCCTTTTATAAGCAAGGCAAATTCCTCTGGCTGTGAATATCCTACTGTGTCTGGAATATTAATTACAGTAGCCCCTGCATTGATAACTTCTTCAAAAATCTTATACAGATAATCCGGCTCACTGCGACTGGCATCCTCTGCTGAGAATTCCACATCAGTACAAAAACTCTTTGCCAGTTTAACCGCATATACGGCATCCCTTAATACTTCTTCCGGGGATTTTTCCAGCTTGCATTTCATATGTATGGGAGAGGTGGCAATAAATGTGTGAATTCTTGGTTTTTGTGATAACTTGATTGCATCCCAGGCACATTTAATATCTTTTTCTGTTGCTCTGCATAAAGCTGCAACACCAGAATTTTTTATATTTTTGGCTATTGTCTCCACTCCCTCAAAATCACCGGGAGAAGATATTGGAAAACCGGCTTCGATGCAATCCACCTGCATCTTTTCAAGATATCTGGCAATCTCCAGTTTTTCATTAGTATTTAGAGAGGCTCCCGGACATTGTTCTCCATCACGTAATGTGGTATCAAAAATAAATATTTTTTCAGCCATATTTCTCTCCTTTTTTTATTTTTATATTTCAATAATTATTAATGTTATTTAAATTTTATATAATTATTTACAGATATCCGTTTTTTTTACTTCTTGCAATAGCAATTCTCCCGGTGCGTACAATCTCAATAATTCCAAAAGGTTTCAGAAGTTCCAATAATCCGTTGATTTTTTCCTCATCTCCGGACATTTCAATTGTCAGGGTATTTCTTTCCACATAGACAACCTTGGCTTTAAATATTTCTACCAGTTGAATAATTTCTGCTCTAACAGAGAGTGAGTCTGTGTGTACCTTGACTAAAACAAGCTCTCTCTCAATAACATTCTGTGGAGAGATGTCTCGAACACGTATAATATCAATTAATTTATTTAATTGCTTGGTTATCTGTTCTAAAACCTTTTCATCACCACTTGTAATTATTGTCATACGGGAAATGCCTGGTTTTTCAGAATGTCCCACTGCAATGCTCTCAATATTGAAGCCTCTCCTGGTAAATAGACTAGCCACACGTACCATTACTCCTGGCTGATCTTCCACTAATATTGCGATAGTATGTTTCATGATTCTTCTACTCCTATCATGTTATTAATCGATGAACCCGGCTGTACCATTGGAAAATTATTTTCTTCCTGGGGTATCTGACAGTCAATCAGTACAAATTGCTCAAGCTCAACTGCCTTTTTAAATATAGAAGAAAAATGTTCTTTATTATTAACCCTAAACCCGGTTCCCCCATAACCTTCAACAATCTTGACGAAATCGGGGTTTCCGGAAAGTGAGGTGGAAACATAACGCCTGTCACAGAATAGCTCCTGCAATTGCCTGACCATTCCCAGGTAACCATTGTTCATAAGTATTACAATTATGGGTATTTTATTATAGATTGCTGTAGCCAGTTCCTGTATATTCATTTGAAAACTTCCATCTCCGGATATGCATATAACCGGTTTTTTCGGATTTCCGATTTTCGCACCTATAGCAGCAGGCAAACCGAAACCCATCGTTCCAAGACCTCCGGATGAAATAAAGGTTCGGGGATGAATAAATTGACAATAATTGGCTGCCCACATCTGATGTTGTCCTACATCAGTCACGATAATTGCTTCTCCTTTAAAAAATTCGTTAATACATTTGATAATATATTTGGGTCTTAAATTGGAATCATTGTCTTCTGTATTTAAACAGATTCCCTGCTTAATTTCCCTTATTTCGTTTAGCCATTCTGTGTTTTTTCTTTCTGCTATATGGCTGTTCATTTGGTGCAGAATATTTTTCAAATCTCCCACAATGGGAATTTTTACTGATATGTTCTTCCCTATTTCTGCCGGATCTATATCAATATGGATTATTTCCGCATTTGGACAAAATTGTGTCAGGTTTCCGGTAATCCTATCATCAAAACGAGTCCCCAAGGCAATAATCAAATCGGCACTGCTGGTAACTTTATTTGCCAAATACTGTCCATACATTCCGAGCATACCAACATAGAGATGATTATTTTCAGGAAAACTTCCGGCACCCATGAAGGTATTAACAACCGGAATGTTTGTTTTACAGGCCAGTTTTTGTAATTCATCTGAAGCATTGCCATTAATAACACCTCCTCCGGTGATAATTACCGGTCTTGTAGAACCTGAAATCTTTTCCACTGCCAGTCTTATCTGCTTAATATGCCCTTTAACAGAGGGCTTATAACCTCTCCTGATTACCCTGTCAGGATATTTAAAAATACATTCGGCTAATTGAACATCTTTTGGCAAATCCACTAATACCGGACCAGGCCGTCCGCTTCTGGCTATATAAAAAGCCTCTTTGATAATTGCTGCCAAATCCTCTACTTTTCTGGCTATATAATTATTTTTTGTAATAGGAATTGTAATACCAGTGATATCAACTTCTTGAAATGCATCATTTCCCACCATGTTTGTTGGCACTTGCCCTGTTAGTGCAACCAGAGGGACTGAATCCAGATGAGCATTAGCCAGGCCTGTAACCAGGTTAGTTGCACCGGGGCCGGATGTGGAAATACATACGCCAACCTCTCCGGTAGCCCTGGCATATCCATCAGCTGCATGAATTGCCCCTTGTTCATGCCTGGTTAAGATATTTCTAAAAGGAAGTTTTTCTACCTTTCCAAACATATCATATAACGGCATAATTGCTGCTCCGGGTATACCAAAAACCACTTTTACCTTCTCTCTTTTTAAACATTCCAGTATAATTTCAGTTCCACTTAATTTCATTTCTTCACCTCTATTCAATCTCTTATCAATAATTACATACCACCTGTTTTTATATAGTAAAATACCCCGGCAGATTGGTCCCTATATTCGAACAAGGAACCTTCCGCTGGGGTCTTTTTTACCCACGGTGTAATACGAATTTGGTATCTTATAAAATATTCGTATTTTATGCCACTTGGTCCAGCCTTTTAATTTTTTTCAAAAAATTAAAACGGAACCCTAGACATACTTCCTTATAAATAAAAAAACGTCCCTCCGAACCAAACATCAAGGTTCGGATAGGGACGAATTTATCGTGTTACCACCCTATTTCAGTAGAAAATATCTACCCTCATTGTAAATAAATCAACAACTATGCTGTTAATTTATTAAGATTTAATAATCTCAATTCAGCAAGAAGTGAGTTTCAGTAATATCTGCTACCATATTCACACCGATTCATGGCTCTCTTTAGCAAATTAATTACCTACTGGCTTCTATGTTGTTTTTATCTAAATTAATTTTAGACATTTTACTAAGATATTATTTATTTGTCAAATATAATTTGAATATTCTTTCTATAGCTGCTATGAATCAAAAAATAATACCATTTATTTTATTATAATGATTCCAATAATGCCTGTAATAGAAGCTGGTTTTTACAGAAGAAAATTTATCTAATCTATTACCCCAGTCTCTGACTATATCCCTGGCTTTTAAAAAATAGTTATCAACAGTATTTTGATTAACATTTATTCCGCTGCCTTCGGTTTTTGATAACATTTCTTTTTCGTAGTTGTTTATAAGAGGCTGTATCACAGCTAAAGCAGAATCATAATAACTTAAAGCCTTGCGGTGGTAATATTCACTTTCCCACCAGTATGAATCCTTATCATAATATTTACTTCCTTCTTTATATTCTGAGGGTAATTCTGTATTACAAGAAAAAACTGGAAAATAAGGGCTCATACATGGATTGGATGCACCGGTTGTGTAAAAGACCATATTCTCTTCACCTATTCCGGCTATCAATGAACATACCGTTTGTGTTCTTCTAAAAAGTGGATCAGCTGCATGTAAACATATAGTGCCTCCTGGTCCTTTATTGGGAGTCCATTGGGATCCATCTCCATGATTACGCAAAATATCTATAAAATCTTTCATGGTAAATCTTTTATTTTTTCCTTCAAGCAATTTACGGGAACATTTTTCTCTAACGCCTCCATTAGCAGCCCAGGTCATAAGTTTATCGGAATAGCATTTTCGGAAATTAAAATTATCAGAGCTTTTGCAGTAACCTTTATCAACTGCATTCTTTATTAGTCCTTCTGAACATTCATCATAATCCTGCTGCAGAGAAATAACATTGGAGATGCTCCAGACATCAGTAATTTTTTTCCATGCCCACCATCTTTTTACAGTTTCCAGCACATAAGCCTCTTTTTTGTCAGCAATTAAAAAGCTGTTCATATATTTCAATTTAAAACGATAACCACAGTTTCCCCCCTGCCCGTATTGTTCTAAAAGTCTGATGATAATTTCCAGAGCCTGCCTTGCAGTAGAGCTTCGTTCAGCAGCCAGCCTAACCAAATCCATACCGGTCAAACCATTATTGTCCGGCTTTTCTCTAGTAAAAATTGCCTCATTGCCAATAATTACTCCATGCTCATTTGCTGCCATCTCTGCACCAAACATCCAAAACGGTTTGCACAGAAAAACTCTTGCTGTTTCTGAAACCTGGGGTATAGTTAAATATGTACAGTCAACGGTGTCATTGGAATTGTGCTCTCTCCTGGGAATAATACAGATATTTTGAACTTCATCAGGTTCCCGATCACTATTTTTCCCAAAAAGAGTCATACCTCCTTCAGAAGCTGAATCCAAGGTTACAATTGTATCACACATCTTAATTTTGTCTCCCGATAAGAAAATTAAAGCAGGTAAAATGAATGTTAATTTTCATTTTATCACCACTTAATATTTCATTCAAAAAAAATGATATTTTTTACTTATCAAATATAATATTGCCTGTTACAATATAATAAAATATTATTATTGAAAAGAACATTTAAATTTATTTTCTATATTATGAATTAAAACAGGACTACAAAAACAATTATAAAATGCATAGTTAATGGGGAGGCAAATTATGTCAATAAAAAAATTCGTATTTACAGTTATTCTTACGCTGTTACTATCCATATCTTTTAACGGATTAGGAGAGAACCAATTAATTCTTGCTGCCTCTTTAGAACAAAGAATAATCCAAACATATGGAGAAGCAGAAATTGCTGCAAAACCTGATTTGGCAAAGATTAGTATAGCAATCGAAACAAAAAGCAAATTGGCAAATGATGCTGTAGAGGAAAATTCCAGAATTGCAACTATGGTTATTAATGCTCTGCTGGATTTTGGCTTACTTGAAAATGATATAAAAACCGGTTCATACAGGTTGCACAGTTATCGTGAACTGCCCAGAGATAATCCAAATATTAATGAAGAATCAATTTTTTACCAGGCTTATAATGAAATTATAGTCTTAACAACTCAGCTGGATTCAGTGGGAGAGTTGATAGATCTTGCTGTTATTTCCGGAGCAAATAATATCAATTATATCAGTTTTGAATTGAAAAATCCGCAGGTATTAATGATGCAAGCCCTTCAAATGGCCACTGAACAGGCCTATCTTAAAGCTGTTTCAATTGCTGAAAGTGCTGGCGAAACAGTAAAGGAACTGTATAGTATAAGAGAAGAAAAAACCGGTTATACACCTGTACGGTTTGGAGATACTATGATTCAAAGGGAGGTTGCTTTGTCGGCGGCACCTACCCCTATATCTCCTGATGATGTAACAGTCAGGGCATCAGTAATGGCGGAATTTTCACTGAATAATTAACATACATGTTCCGGTTTTCTTTCGGTTGAAATAAATTGTTGACCGTATTTACCGTAAGTATTCTATTGTTTAAAAATATTAGTCTACATTATCAGAATATAACTTATTGGAGTTAATAAAAATAAATATGGAGTTTTACAATAAGACAGATTCAGACAATAAAAAAACAGAATTCCAGATCACACTGGTAACCGGGGTATATAAGAACAGTTATACAGTTTCCGGTGATGATAATACTGAAGTACGTGCAGAAATAACCGGAAATTTGCAACATAAGGCTGAAACTCCTCTGGATTATCCTACAGTGGGAGATAAAGTATGTGTCCAGATTTTCAATAATGATTTTGCAGTTATCCATGAAATAATACCCAGAAAATCTGCTTTACTGCGTAAGATGGCCGGAAAAAAAATCTCCATGCAATTAATCGCTGCCAATGTTGATACTGCATTTATCATCCAATCTCTTGACAGCGACTTTAATCTGAGAAGAATAGAAAGATACCTTGCCATTGTCAATGAAGGAAATATCCAGCCAGTTATATTGCTGAGCAAAAGTGATCTTATATCTAATGATGAAATTGTTAATAAAATATCATCAATTTTAGCTTTTATGCCTGAGTTAAAAGTATTCCCTTTCAGTAACTCAACCAGATATAATTTTAAATCTATAACAGATTTATTTGTTACAGGAAAAATCTACTGTCTGCTCGGATCTTCAGGAGTAGGAAAAACAACTTTGATTAACCGGCTTTGCGGTGTTGATATATTTAAAACACAAACCTTGAGAAAAATTGGAAAAGGCAGACATACTACAACTTCACGGCAATTAATATACCTGGCAAATGGTTCTATGATTATTGATACTCCTGGAATGCGAGAGCTGGGTATAGTGAATATACAGTCAGGAATTGAGAATACCTTTGAAGAAATAGCCGTCCTCGCAAAAAAATGTCGTTTTAACAATTGCAGTCATACCAGTGAAAAAGGTTGTGCAGTATTAGAAGCACTTAAACAGGGCAAATTACCAGCAGAAAGATATGAAAATTATATAAAAATGAAAAAAGAATCTGATTATTATGAAATGTCTTATGTTGAAAAACGACGGAAAGACAGGGAATTAGGAAAATTTTATAGAAATGTATTAAAAGGTAATTTAAAAACTAAGAGATGGTAAAATCTTCGTAAAACATCAAAATATACCATCTCTTAGTTTTTTTACTCTTTTAAACTGCATCCCTGATATATTATTTCCCCATCCATCTCTACCATTGCCTCACCTTGATGCTCCCAGAAAATAACCGTTTCATCCTCATTAGCATACCTTGCTCCTGATGCACTTATTGCCTGATTTAATTTGTATTCTTTTCCTTTAATGGACAGCAGGGCTGATTCTGCATCTTGCCCATAAATTATTTTTATTTCCACACCATCAGGACAGGAAAAGAAAAACACATTTTCGTTACTTCTGCCAACAATCCCGGAATTGGAAAAATACATCCAGGTAATTACTCCCAAAGCAATTATTAAAATTAGTACAATTACTTTTTTATTTATTATCACACCTCAATACCCCTGCTTTGGCAAAGTTTTCAAATTCCATTTCTCTGATAATAATACTTACTGCTTCCTTAGGGCAATCCAGAGTTTCAGTGACTGCCTCGGTGACCTTTTTAACCATTTCTCTTTTCTGCTCTACAGTTCTTCCCTTCAATATCTCTACCTGTAAAATTGGCATATTTAAGCCCTCCTGTTTTTTTATATTTCATCAGCAATTATTAAAGCTGATAATACTTTCTATTTCTATTTAACTGCAATATTGTTTATATGTAAAGCAACTCTACTAAAACATTTGTCTTACTATAAAATATCTCAATAATTTAATATTCAGATATAGACAGAGATAGACACAGGGAACTAAATGCCAGGTAGAAAATTAGTGAAATATTCATTAAATAGCTCCGGATGAGTCTCCATAGGACAATGATACGCACGTTCAATAACAACAAACCTTGCATTAGAAATTATCTTTGAAACTGCCTCACCCTGACTGAGCGGAACCCAGCTGTCATCCCTTCCCCAAATACATAAAGTGGGAAGATTTATTGTATTCAAATTACCGAATAATTCTTTATCTGAGGAGTAATTTTTTAAGAGATTTGCAAATGTTAAATATGTATTCTTTATTTTCAGGGGCAGGTAGTATCCGTCTATTTCCTCAAGTGTGGGTTCCTTTCCATATGCTGAAGTCAGAAAAGATTTAATTCTCTTTCGGCTTAAGGCAAATCTGGCAAATATTTTACCTGTAATATTTCTAAGAATTCTGGAACGGGAGAGTATTTTACTAATAAGACTACTATTATGTTCAAATGAACCGGCTACCAGTGTTAAACTAACTGCTTTAAATGGATTTTGCAATACCATTGCAGCCACAACTCCACCACCCATTGAATGGCCAACCAAATGCCAGTTTCCCGGAATATTCAAATCAGCAATTAATTTCCAGATAAGATTTGCTCTATCATTATTACTCTGCTTAGCTGCCGGTTTCCGTTGACTTAAACCAAAACCAGGTAGATCTATCGCTACAACCAGATAACCAAGATTGGCTATTTCCTTTGCTACATTGCGCCAGCTGAAAGTGGAACCGCCTAATCCATGGATTAGCAGAATATTCCCAATTGGGACTTTATCTTCAGGTTTCCAAATCCGATAATGCATCTCAACATCATCTACTTTTATAAAATGACTATTTTCAAAACGAAGCTCTTCAACAGTATAGGTTTTTGCAAAAGTGTTTATTGACAGTATGGAAGAGCACAATATAAGCAACAATATCATAAATACGATGTTATTCTTTAAAAACAGCCTGATGTTCATTTTTATTCTACCTCTGGCAATGCTCTAATACCATTTCAAAAAAAATCAGAATGTTATCACTTATTTAAGTACCATTGTCGTTTTTCTTCAGGGAATTTTTCAATAGCATAACGCAACATGGTTCTGGGCATACTCAGATAATGTTTTTTAAGAAAATTTTCTTCAGTATCAATATTTCTTTTGCCAACCTCTCTGAGCATCCATCCCACTGCTTTATGGATAAGATCTTCTTTATCTTTTAACAGTATTTCTGCAATTTTCAATGTATCAGTAAAATCATTCTGGGTAATAAAATAAGAAGTGGACATAATCCCAATCCTACGCTCCCATAAAACATCAGACCTGGCTAATAAATAAAGAGGACTTCTGTCCTGTTCAAACAGATAAGCCCCAGCTATTTTACCGGCAGAAATGTCAACCAAATCCCAGTTATTTATATATTCAGTATTGTTCAGATAAAGTTTATATATTTTTTCTCTTTCTTTCTGATCTGCTTTTTTAAAGGTATCTGTTAATATAATAAGGGCAAATAAACGCTCTTCATGAAGAGGTGATTGAAGAAATTCTATCACAGCATCCAGAGATATCGCCCGATATTTCCCGGCAATTTTTCTCACAACTGGCACACGGATACCTAAAAAAATATCCCCTTCCCCATATTCTCCCTTACCGGTCTTGAAGTATCTTTGTAAATGGGCAGCCTGTTCAGGATTTTTTAATATTTGAAACTCTTCCTTTATAGTTTTGATGATATTTTCATTATTCTCCAACATATTGTTACTTCCTCTCCCTCTTTTTTTCTGGCTCTTATTATTTAAGAAACAGGATGTCTGTTTCCGGTTCAAGCAAATCTCCATTTCAAATTGATGACTTCATAAAAAGCTTCTATAATATGTTTATTATCTATAATATTCCCGAATACCTTCTCATATATAATGAGAATAGCATTTTATTAGTCTTCAATTAAAGGTTACTGCTGATAATCTTTATATTGCTCAAATTCTGGAATTTGAGATTGGAGAATTACATTAGCTTTTCTGCGGGATATATTTAATGATTGCCATTGTGAAAGAGCTGAAGAATTGGTATCCTGACTCCGCCAGTACAACTCATGAAAGAGTTCTTTTTTCAGATTATCATCTAAATCATTTAATGCTTCAATAATAACAGGAATAGCATCATCTGAAAGTTGACTTAAATAATTAATATCCATTTTCCCGGTCAATTCAAATCTTTCTATATTTTTTCGGGCAATACAGGAATCCGGATTGATACAATTCATTGCGGTCATAAATAGCATAATAGACAAAAATACATTAAAGGCAAATTTATTATCTGTTATATCTATAAGAATCTTGTAAAGCAACAGGCAGAAGATAATTGCCAGCAGGATAATAAATGAATGGCTATACAATCGCAACGTTGTAAAACCATATGCCTCTTCATACAGGGATAACCGAGTAAAAGCAGAAGCCATTATTAACAATACCTGCAAGATCAGGACAGTAGATAATATTTTAAATCCCGGTATATGTCCGGTTTTCTTTTTAGTGATATATTTTTCGACAGTTATAAGTAAAAGAAAAGAAATACCAGCTACTGTTATTAATTCAAAAAACCCTCTTCGTGCATATTGGGCATAAGTAAAACCATGGGCAGTTATGTTGCTTTCCCCTTTGAAGAGATAAGTTAGCTGAACCAGTGTAAAAATAAAAAATAATATATTAATAGAACAAAGTAAAATAGAAGTCTCTATCTGATCCAGGGCATGTTTACTATTATTCTCTGGTGCGATAGTTGTTTTATTTTCCTGGCAAAATGAATATGCATAAGCACCAATAAAAACAAACATTACTAACAAAATTAAAAGAAAGCGTAAAAACATTTCCAACTCATTATTAATACCAAATAATCCTGAAACGAATTTTTGAAAAATTAGGTCAGATGAAGATAAAAGCAGTAAAAAAACAAATAGAAAGGGAATTGCTATTAAAAATCCTTTTATAATCTGTGAAAAAACTCTTCGATTTTCTTTAATTCCCCTTTGTAAAAACATATTAAAGAATGTATGCAATGAAGGTTGAAAGAATTTTACAGGTTGTAAAAATATTTTTACATAATCTGCAATTAAAAAATCTTTTATTTTCCCGCAGAAGGATATTTCTGTAATAATAAGCAGTAACACTATGGAAATAATAATGTTAAAAAAGACAAGTAACCCGCTGGAACGAACAAATACCATTGTACTAAAAAATATGAGAAATGTTAGGGGCAGCAAAATTTCTCTACTTACTTTTCTTTTAAAAAATTTGGCAATAAGGAAAAGTCCGGAAATAATGAGTAAAACATATAAAGGAAAAGAAATGCCAGGAATTTTATTATAAAAAAAGTAATCAAAAAGCAAACCTAAAATCAATGATATTACTATAATGATATAAGTTCTTTCTGTATCTTTTAATTGATTATTTTGCATTTCTATTAAACCTGTTTCACCTATTGGCTAATTAGCTATTGAAAACAATTCAACCTATTATAGTATAAAATATTTTAACATAACAGAAAAAATATACTAATTTTTTGAATAGCATCCTATATATTGTTATATTGCAAGTTACCATTTCCTAAAATATAGGAAAAACATTTAAAACACATAATTGGTTTGCTATTAAAAAATATTATTTTCGTTTAAAATCAATTTAAAATTCTACTGTTTCTACTTCGGCTAGCGGAAATCAAGACTGGAGCGAAGGTGCAGGTGCATCCTATCAACTGCCAGACACAACTGCATCTGGAACTGATATAATATGGGATGTTCAAGCCATATTTTGTCCTATTAGTGGCTTTGATAGCTCTATTTCTGAAATTCAATTTAGTTATCCTGCATTTACGCCTCCCCTTGGTGGAGTTTCAGCTTGTAATTGTTCAATAACTGCAAATATATCAATTGGAGAATGCTCAGGCCAGGTAACATTTGGTGTAACTACTATGAAAAAAACAATAGAACAATTTGTTTATAGTTATTCTTATTCAATATCTGTAATAGAATCACAACCTTAAACATATCTGAGAATTCATCAGCAGGTTTATTTGATGTGCTAAAGATTTTTAAAAAAATATAATAATAAATAAGCCCCTCAGTCTGTTGGCCAGGAGCTTATTTATTGTACTGAAATGCAGTGTATTCAATAATTACTCCATAGATAATGCCAGCCAGAAAACTTATTACATCCTGAAACCCAACAGAACTGTAAAAAGCAAAAGAAACAATAAGACCTAAAATAGCACCCCGCCCAAGTGATTTTGGTAAATTATTTAAACGGCTGGTGAACCCAATCATAATTCCCATTACCAAGCGATTGTACCATAAGGAAAAAAGGAAAGCAGTATCACTTTGAAAATTTGACCTGATGGAAGCACCGATAATACAGAATATCCCTAGAATAATTCCCATGATTATACATATCTTCATTCTCTTTGAAACCATATTTCCCTCCTAATCTGTCATTAAAATAAAATTCGCAGGATTAGTTTTAATGTACTTTAAACTGTTATGCAGGACAACTTGTTTTTATTATCTATCTGGTAAATAAAAAAAGCAATTTTTGATTTCTAAGGAGAACCATCTAACAGGCAGGAAACAACAGTAGGTTATAACTGTCATCGAAAAAAATATCTGAAAGTGTCTTTATATTTGAAGTATTTTCTATGTTATTCTGTCCATTCTTCTTCTCTGTAAAACTCCACAGGCCCATCTATGTATTGTTCAGACAATTTCTCATTGTAAAAATTTTGCTTCTGTGTATCTGATAACAGATCCCAATTAACAAAATTTAATTCGTTTTGCATTGTCTCCTTCTTGTAAAGGGGCAGATTTGTGTACCAATCATCATGTTTCATCTTTATTTCCTCCTCTATATTAAAGTTTTAATTTAATATAAATATTATTAAAAAATTATTTGGATAATATAAACCCGTTTTTTTATATTTCTGAATATATTAATTAAATATTATAATAATGTCAAATATTTTTTATTTTTATTCCATTATTAAGCTACCATTGTTGCCTATTTTAGTTTTTCTTTTATTACCCTTGAATAGCTGGAGGAAAGACAATATTTTTCTCTAAGTTCGTTAACAATTTTATATAATGAACTTTTGTATTCCTTATTAGCTCCACCTGTTTTATACAGTACAATATATTTCTGATAAAGATTCGGAAATTCCTTTTTAATAAAATCAAAAAAGATTGCTCTTGTTTTTCCCCTTAAATACAGAGTACCGGTTAATACATAATGAACATCACTGTCTTTTGCCAGATGAAAGAGTGAATCGAAATTTTTATAACTGTCTGTAAGAAATGGAATTATCGGCATCACATGCAATCCAACAGAAGCATTGGTTTTTCTGAACGCTTTAAGCATTTCGAAACGTCTTTTCGAACTGACTCCTCCGGGCTCGATTAGTTTCCTTAATTTTTCATCAGTTGTGGTAACTGTTGAAGCCACATTAATATATGTTAATCTTGATAATTCATCAATTAAGTCAAAGTCTCTTAAAATTAAATCCGATTTAGTAGAAATAATTGCCGGGGTTTTATACTTAATAAGAAGTTTTAAAATTTCCGGCATCATCTGATAATATTCTTCTGCCGGTTGATAACTGTCTGTTACTCCCCCGATATTTACTATCTCCCTTTCCCAGCCTGAATCACTCAATTCTTTTTCCAGCTGCTCTACTATATTGGTTTTTACATAAATATCATTATAGTAGTTCCTTGCGCCTAAATAATCATGAGAATAAACCGCATAACAATATTTGCATCCATGTTCACAGCCCCGATAGATATTCAAGTCCCATCTATAAGGTATTTTTCTCTTAAGCCTGTTTAAAGCTGTTTTGCAAACAATTGCCTTGTATTTTTTCCCTTCCACAATTCTTCCTCAATTATAATGTACAATAAATAAAATATTAAAGTAATAGATTTTATATATATTATGATTAATTAAATTTGTCAAATAATCTATTGTCAATAATATATCTATTTCTCCGAGGATTACCTTCTGCCCTTAGTATCTTTTTTCCTGTAATATCAAATATTGATGACCAGACAGTATCAAAGTTTAAATCTTTTTTATACTGGCACATGAATCCATATTCGCCTCTGAGAATTTTTTTGGCATAGTGAATACTATCATCATTATTGATATTTTTTAAGGCATCATATGCAGTTTTATATCTTTCTGCTGAAAAATAAACATTTCTTTGGCTTGCATCATGTTTTTGCATAACATCTGAGGTAAAATGATTAACAGTAATAATAAATGCTTCATCATTCTTATTTTTTACCGGGTATCTTAAATGAATTTTAGCTGGATTACATTCGGCAACTACCATCTCGCCTTTTTTGTCTGTTAGAATGATATTACAGCTTGAGGCAATGGGCAGCTCATTCAGACTTTCTATTACTTCTGCAACATTTCGGCAACTTTCCAGAATATAACGAACTAAAAATACTGAATTAATACCCGGTTTAATTTCGTCCGGTTTTGGTTTAACAAAGGTCATTGCCGCTACCAACCCGCATTCATTTATACCTTCTTCCCCATTAATAAATGAGGATGTGTTTATAATAAAAGATAACTTATCTTTGGGCTGATAATAAATACTCTTACTAACCTTCTGTAAAAACGGGGGCAAATCATTATTCCTACTATGATATACTTTTCCCTGATTTATGAAACTAAATGCAGTACATCCTCTCATTTCAACGCTTTTGTCCTGTTGAATATCAAGGCAACATCCCATACACATCATCCAGGCAGCAAATAAATCATTGTTGTATTCTATAACATCAGTAATGCCTCTTATCTCCTCTACAGCTTCCGGGAAATATTTCTTTAACAATATAGCACTTTCTCTGCCAAATTTTGTCTGAAATGAATCAAGCCGGATAGGAAATTCAGCTTTGTTTTTTCTGAATATATTACCCATTTTTTGACCCATCTCATAATGAGTGCCTCTTAATCTTGGATGATACATATTCTCTCCTGAATCTTTTATATATGGTGTTGGGAAAATTATTGATAATTCCTTTAGCTCCCTCTCCAAAACTTTCTGCACCGGATAATAACGAGAAAATAAAAAGCAGTACAGCTATAACTGATAAAACAATCAGTGAAAATCCTCGT
>Ga0334895_1001392_pt1 | contig 24749 bp, 22 predicted proteins | sample GraSluR3_MG_7_FD_207229 | JGI IMG/M metagenome (GOLD analysis project Ga0334895, IMG submission 207229) | Sludge microbial communities from methane-producing bioreactor in Wageningen University, Netherlands - Granular Sludge_31_05-R3 | ecosystem: Engineered > Bioreactor > Anaerobic >... | reverse complement strand
CTCAAAGGGTGATCCCACCATTACCGGCGGCAGAATCCACGAAGAGGTCATCATGGACCGCCTTATAGAAAAGGCCCTGGAGATTTCAGGCTTCCGGGAAAAACGGGAGCGGTATCAGACGGAACCCTGGAAGGGAATCGGCATCTCCTTTTTCAACCACGGCTGCGGTTTTACCGGCGACGGTGAACAGCGTCTTATAAAGGCAAAGGCCTCCTTGCGGAAAAACGCCGACGACAGCGTGGATATTCTTATTGCCAACATCGATATGGGGCAGGGACCGCAGACGACCTTTCCAAAAATTGTGGCCCGCATTCTTGATCTTCCCCCGGAGAAGATCCGCTACGACAACCCCGACACCGACAAGGTTCCCAATTCCGGCCCCACCGTGGCGAGCAGGACCATGATGATTGTCGGCTACCTGATTCAGAAGGCGGCAGAGCGGCTGAAAAGGGACTGGGTCAGCGGAAAGGTCCAGGAGATCGAGGAGCACTACTCCATGCCTCCCTATGTCCGCTGGAACCAGGAGACCCTGACCGGCGACGCCTATCCGGCCTTCGGCTGGGCCGTGAATGTCGTCGAGGTTGAGGTTGATCCTGTAAGCTGGGAAACTGCAGTCATCGGGGTCTGGGGGGTCTATGATGTGGGTGTTGCCATCGATGAGAGGGTCGTGGCCGGCCAGATCCAGGGGGGAATGAGTCAGGCCCTGGGCTACGCGTGTCTCGAGAATCTTGAAGTCGACAGCGACGGGGTGTTCCGACAGCGCACAATGGCTGACTACATCGTTCCCACCAGCCTGGATTTTCCCCGCACCGGAGCCTGTACCGTGGATAATCCCTATGAGTACGGCCCCTTTGGGGCCAAGGGGGTCGGTGAGATTGTCCACGATGGCGGACACGCGGCTTTTTGCGCCGCTCTGGAACAGGCCACAGACAGGGAATGCCCGGATGTCCCCCTTACCCCGGAGCGCTTACTGGAGATTATGAGCAATGACGATTGAATTTCTTGTTAACGGTATGCCCGTTCTGGTCAAGGCCGACCCCATGAAGAGGCTTCTTGACGTTCTGAGGGAAAACCTCTCCATGACAGGGACCAAGGAGGGCTGCGGAGAGGGTGAGTGCGGCGCCTGCAGCGTCCTGATGGACGGAAAACTTGTGAACAGCTGTCTGATCCCCATGGCCCAGGTCGAAGGGGCAGAGGTAGAGACCATCGAAGGCCTCAGAGAACGCGAGGCCGGGCAGCTCCTGAGCGAAGCCTTTGCGGAGGCCCATTCCGTGCAGTGCGGGTTCTGTACCCCCGGAATGATGATGGCCACCCTGGCCCTTCTGAAGGAGAACCCCGATCCGACGGAAGATGAGATACGCCTGGCCATTTCGGGAAACATCTGTCGCTGCACCGGTTACGACATGATTATTGACGGTGTGCTGCTGGCCGCCCGCAGGGCCCGGGAGCGGGGGGTTGCCTGGTGAAAAAACTTCGACCAACACGACTTGAGGATGCCCTGAGCTTCAGGACTGAGTACAAGGCCCTGCCCTTCGCCGGGGGTACCGATCTGATGGTACGCCACCGTGGTTACAGCGGAAGCCTTCCGAAGATACAGACCCCGGTACTGTTTCTTGATGCCCTGGATGAACTGAAAACCCTGGAAATTGCAGATGGAACGCTGAGGATCGGCGCGGGGGTCAGCATGGCGGAATTGCTGGAATTTTCCGGAACGCCGGAACTGCTCCGCCGGGCTGTGCAGTTGATCGCCGCTCCGGCACTCAGGAACCGTGCGACCCTGGGGGGCAATATCTGTAACGCCTCCCCCGCGGCGGACAGCCTGACGCCCCTGTATGTACATCAGGCCTGGGTAATAACCGCTTCCCTGGAGGGAGAACGGAGTCTTCCAATTGCCGAATTCCTTACCGGTCCCGGACAGACCGCCCTCAAGGAGCATGAAATACTCCTGAGAATTGAGCTTCCCCTGCTGCCTGAGAAAGGCAGGCTCTATTACCGCAAGGTGGGGACCCGAAAAGCCAATGCCCTGTCGAAACTCTCCTCCGCAGGTTACGCAGAGATCGATACGGGAAAGGTCCTTGATTTTCGTTTCGCCCTTGGTGCTGTGGCTCCGACGGTTATCAGACTGCCGGAAGCGGAATCCCTGGTACAGGGCGCAATGCTCAAAGAGCTGGACACCGGCGCAGTTTGTGAGGCTGCGGAAAAACGGATACGACCCATCGATGACCAGCGGTCCAGCGCGGTATACCGCCGAAGGATCGCTGTAAACAGTTTACTGGAATTTCTAGAACAACTGAAAACTATGGTTCCGGAGGATGTATGATTGATTTGACCGTACATGAAGCACAGATTGAAAAAAACGCACAGCTCTGTGCCCGGCAGGGGATTCTTCTGCCGACATACAAGGAGATGGCGGATCCCGATACTGTTTCGGCCGAAATCAAGGAAGAGCTCAAGGGTATCGGGCTGAACCAGGTCCATTCCCGAAACCTTTACCGGGTAACCTGGGAGAACGAAGCTCTGGAGACCGGCGGCACCTACAGCGGGGTTAACTATATCGAGCTTCCCTCGTCCCTGACGGGAATAAAGGCCCGGGTTGTCGGTCTTGTGGGCAAGTGGTTTCCCACCGGCGCCCATAAGGTAGGAGCCGCTTACAGCTGTCTGGCCCCGACTCTGGTGACCGGGCAGTTTGATCCGGAAAAGAACATGGCGGTCTGGCCGTCTACCGGTAATTATTGCCGGGGAGGGGCCTATATTTCCCGCCTGCTGGCATGTAAATCCGTCGCCATACTCCCGGAGGAGATGTCACAGGAGCGGTTCAACTGGCTCAGAAAGATGGCCGACGAGACCATAGCAACCCCCGGCTGTGAAAGCAACGTAAAAGAGATCTTTGACAAATGCGCAGAGCTCAATGCCGAGCGGGGAGACAGCATCTTTATTTTTAACCAGTTCTCCGAGTTCGGAAACCACCTTTGGCATCACGAGGTGACCGGCCGTTCCATGGAGAAGGTTTTGAAGCAGATTATGGGACCCAAAAACCGTTTTGCCGGTACCTGTGTCTCCTCGGGTTCCGCCGGAACCACTGCCAGCGGTGAGTACCTTAAGCGGGTTTACCCCGGGGCAAAACTCGCGGTGAGTGAAGCCCTGCAGTGTCCCACCCTGCTTTCCAATGGTTTCGGCGGACACCGCATTGAGGGAATCGGCGACAAGCATGTGCCCTGGATCCATAATCTGAAGAATACCGATATGGTTGTGGCTATTGACGATGAAGCGACCATGAGACTTTTACGGCTCTTTAACGAAGCTCTGGGCAAGGCCTACTTGAAGGAGATGGGAGTTGACCCGTCCCTGATCGAGGTTTTGAACGTCATGGGTATAAGCAGTATCTGCAATCTGCTCACAGCCATCAAATTCGCCAAATACTATGAGCTGACGGAAGACGATGTTGTAATGACAGTCTTTACCGATTCGGAAGCCATGTACACCTCCCGCCTTGCAGAGCTTAACGCGGAGCGTGGAGTCTACACCCGAGACAACGCAGTGGCGGACTTTGAGCTGCTCCGGGCAACCGGCACCGACGCCCTGCTGGAACTGCGTTACGAGGACCGGAAACGAATCCACAACTTGAAATACTACACCTGGGTGGAGCAGCAGGGAAAAACCTATGCAGAGATAAATGCTCAGTGGTACGACAGGGATTACTGGGAGAATATCTACCGCGCCAAGGACAGGCTTGATGAGCTGATTCTGGAGTTTAACGAGCGGGTGCGGAGGTATATGTAGGAGGGGACGCGGAGGACTGACCACGCAGAGGTCGCAGAGTAACGCAGAGGATGGAGAGGGGCCGCGCAGAGGTCGCAGAGTAACGCAGAGGATGGAGAGGGGCCGCGCAGAGGTCGCAGAGTAACGCAGAGAAGAGGGACAGCGCAGAGGCCGCTGAGTAGCGCAGAGAAGAGGGACCGTGCAGAGGTCGCAGAGTAACGCAGAGGATGGAGAGACCGTGCAGAGGTCGCAGAGGTAGGCAGAGAACAAAATGGTAGATATCTCTGTGTACTCTGCGACTCCGTGGTGAATCTTTGAAGGAGCATCAGTGTTCTGAGATCGGGATACATGTGGTTTTTCTGGAGGGGCTATGATTTTGTTGAAGAATTGTTTTTACCTGGTGAAGTCGGCTGATGATCCGGGCCGTTCCGGGCTGGATGTTCTGATCCGGGGAAATCGCGTCGAGAAAGTCGGTTCGAATCTCTCTCTGCCTGCGGAGGCTGAGGGGCGGGTCATCGATGCGTCGAGGCATGTGGTAATTCCCGGCCTGGTAAATACTCATCACCATTTTTATCAGACCCTGACCAGAAATCTTCCGGCGGTACAGAATGCCAAGCTTTTTACCTGGCTGGTTTATTTATACGAGATCTGGAAGTACCTGGATGAGGATGCCATCTACTGGTCCACTGCTCTGGCTACGGCGGAACTGCTCAAGACCGGCTGTACCCTGACTACCGATCACCACTATCTGTACCCCGGTGGTGTGGGGGCGGACATTATGGCTCTTCAGTTCAAGGCTGCCGGGGATACGGGTATACGCTTTTCTCCCACCAGGGGATCCATGAGTCTTTCGAAAAAGGACGGCGGGCTGCCTCCGGATACGGTGGTGCAGAGTGAAGACGATATACTGGCCGACTCCGAGCGGGTGATCCGTGAGTTTCATGATTCCGATCCTTTTGCCATGCGAAAGATAGCCCTTGCCCCCTGCAGTCCCTTTTCGGTGTCCGAACAGTCAATGAAGGATACCGCGGCCCTGGCGCGAAAGTACGGGGTGCTGCTGCATACCCACCTGGCGGAAACCAAGGACGAGAATAACTTCTGTGAGCGGACCCTGGGGCGGCGGCCTTTGAAGGTGATGGAGGACTGCGACTTTGTGGGCCCCGATGTCTGGTTTGCCCACGGAATCCATTTTACCGATGACGAGCTTTCAGTCCTGAAAGAGACGGGCTGTCAGATTGCCCACTGTCCGACCTCGAACATGCGTCTTGGATCGGGGATTTGCCGGGTAAAGGAGATGAAGGAGCTGGGGATAAACGTTGCCCTGGCGGTGGACGGCTCAGCTTCCAATGATTCATCCGACATGCTCGGGGAGATACGGAATGCCCTTTTCCTGCAGCGGGTTGCCCATGGCGCCGACGCATTGACCGCCCGGGATGCGTTCCGGATGGCCACCGAAAACGGAGCCAGACTCCTGAATTTTAAAAAAGCTGGTATAATAGAGGAGGGCGGACCCGCGGATATTGCCCTCTTCGATGTTCATAAGCTGGAGTATGCCGGCTCCCTGTCGGATCCCCTGGGGGCGCTGATTTTTTCCGGTTACAACCACGGGACGGATTATACCATTGTCAACGGAAAAATCGTGGTGGAAAAGGGGCGTCTTGCCGGAATGGACGAAGAGGAGCTGGCCTGCAGGGCAAACGCGGCGGCGTCGAGGCTTTATGAAAAAGCGGGGATTGTGTAGCCGAGCCTGGGAGACCGTGCAGGGGGAGAAAGGACCGCGCAGAGGACGCAGAGGGACGCGGAGAAATAGCCGCGCAGAGGCCGGTAAGTAAGGCAGAGGGGACGCAGAGGATTAGGACCACGCAGAGGTCACTGAGGTTCGCAGAGTGGAAACTACGCAGAGGTCGGTGAGGCCGCGGAGGGGACGCAGAGAGGAGGCCGTGCAGATGTTCGCAGAGAAGATCCCGCGCGGAGGCTGGAGAGGAACGCTGAGAATTATGGAGACAGGTAGTGGGGGTATGCATGATACAGGACTATAAACTCGCTTCGAGTATTGAAGAGGCGGTGGAGCTTAACAAGACGGGATATGTTATTCTTGCCGGGGGAACTCAGGTGAACCGGACTCCATTCATGAAGCATGGCCACCGGCCGGAAAAGGTGGTCAGCATCGCTGGGCTCGAGTTGGCCGGGATCTCCCGGGAGGGAAATGAGTTTCTGATCGGTGCCGGTACCACGCTGCAGGATATCGCAGACAGTTATCTGGTTCCCGATGTTCTGCGCCGGGCGGCGGGATTTATTCCCAGCCGGAGTGTCCGTAATATTGCGACCATCGGTGGAAACGTCGGTGCGAAACGTCCTGATTCCTACCTGATACCAACTCTGATGGCCCTTGGGGCGGTGGCGGAGACCGTTGCAGGCCCGGTTCCGGTCCATGAGTATGTGGACGGGGACAACGAGTCTCTGATAATCCGTTTTCGCATTCCTCCCCTGGAGGGGCTGTGCCGGGCGGTAAAGGAGTCCCGGTCACACCAGGCATTGCCCGTGGTAAGCGCGGCGGCCTGGATGCGGGCTGAAGGGGGCGCTGTTAAGGAAGCCGTTGTAGCGGCTGGCTGTGTTGCCCCGAGAACACTGCGCCTGACGGAAATTGAAGAGGGCATAATCTCCGGGAAGCTTCCGGGATCCGGACAGACCCTGGAAGTGGCGGTGGCAGGGGCGATTCATCCCGAGGAGGATATCCTGGGAAGCCGGGAGTATAAAACCTATATAAACTCGGTATTGATCGCCGATCTTGTCCGCGGGCTGGCAGTGGAGGTGCTCAAATGAAGGTAAGCTTTATTCTGAACGGCAGAGAGGTTTCCTTCGAGGCTGCCCCGGGGGAGAAGGCACAAAAACTTCTGCAACGCAGTGGAATTGCCTCTGTCCGGGATTCCGATAACGGCCGCGGTTTTGCCGGTTCCGACACGATTATTTTGGACGGCCGGATTGTCTCTTCGGGTTTGCTGCTGGCACCCCAGCTGGAGGGGCGGGAAGTTCGCACGATAGAATACTACGGCGGAAGCAGAAACCCGAGCCTCGTACAGCAGGCCATGCTGGAAGCCGGCTGTGTGCAGTCGGGCTACAATTCCCCCGCGGCGGCGCTGATGATTCACGATCTCCTGGAGCGGAATCCCGATCCCGACCGGGAGGCGGTGAAGGATGCCCTCTCCGGGCTTTTTAACCGGGCCACCGGCTACGAGCAGTTCTTCGATGCCGTACGCATTACCGCCGCCCGCATGAAGGACCCCTCCTATAAAAACGAGGGAATCCCCGAATTCAGGGAAGAGTACAGCGTAATCGGTAAGGCGGCTCCCAAGAAGGATTCCGCCCGCATGGTCGCCGGAGAGAAGGTCTACGTTGAGGACCGGGTTGAGCCGGGAAGCTGCATTCTGAAGGTTCTGCGGAGTCCCCACGCCCACGCCTGGATCAAATCCATCGATACCGCCGCGGCAGAGGCTGTGAACGGCGTTGTCGCTGTTTTTACCCATAAGGATGTACCCCAGAGATGCTACAGCCAGGCGGGACAGGGATATCCCGAACCATCCCCCTACGACAGGATGCTGATTTCACGAAAGGTCCGTCACGTGGGCGACCGGGTGGCGGTGGTGGTTGCCGAGACGGATGAGGCAGCGGAAAAGGCCTTCTCCCTGATAAAGGTGGACTACGAACTGCTGCCGGTGGTGCTGGACTGGGACGATGCCTGGGCGGAGGATGCTCCCCTGATTCACGGGGGGAAAATCGAGTATGTCGATGGTGCTCCCGAGGATCTGAATGAACTGAACGCCGGGGCGGATGACATGGAGGAACCGATACTCTACCAGTTCCCCATCGGCGGGAACCCCAGAAAAAATATCGCCGCTTCGGTTTCCGGGGGTATCGGTGATCTTGAAAAAGGTTTCGCCGAAGCTGATACGGTAATCGAACGAACCTATACCACCACTCAGATCCAGTGTACTCCCCTGGAAACCCATACCTGTTATGCACGGGTCGAAGGGGACAGGCTCGTTATTCATGCGTCGACTCAGGTGCCCTATCACGTACGTCGCATTGTCGCCACCCTGCTGGACCTGCCTGAAAACCAGGTGCGGGTAATCAAGGAGCGTGTGGGCGGCGGCTACGGATCGAAACAGGATATTGTTCTGGAGGAGCTTACCGCCTTCTGCGCCTGGAAGACCGGGCGGGCTGTGTTCCATCAGTACAGCCGGGAGGAGGAGTTCATCGCCAACTCCACACGGAAACCCATGCGCATTACCGTCAAGCTGGGGGCGAAAAAGGACGGCAGGCTGACGGCCATGTTCATGAAGATGGAATCCAACCAGGGGGCCTACGGTGCCCACGCTCTGACGGTGCCCATGAACGGGGTCTCCAAGAGCCTTCCCCTGTTTCTGTGCGACAACGCCGGCTTCGAGGTTGTGGCCTGCTACTCCAACCGGCCGCCCACGGGGGCTTACCAGGGCTACGGGGCTCCCAAGGGGAATTATGCCCTGCAGCTTGCAGTCCGGGAACTGGCGGCGGAGCTGGGGATGGACCATCTGGAACTGGTGGAAAAGAACCGGGTAACCGAAGGGGCCATGCTGGAGATTCTCAAATGCCTTGGTGAGGGCCGGGAAGGTGCGGCGGCGCCGGCGGTAAGCTGCGGTCTGGGACCTGCCCTGGAACAGGGGGCAGAGATGATCAGCTGGGGCAGGCGGGAAGATTCCGGCGATCCGGATATTAAAATCGGTAAAGGATTCGCCACGGTACAGCAGGGATCGGGACTCCCGGGGCTGGATGCCGCCAACGCCACCATCAAGATGCTGGGGGACGGCAGTTTTCTGGTTCAGTCCGGGGGGGCCGACCTTGGTACCGGTCTCGACCTGGTGAGCGCCAAGATGACAGCGGAGGTCCTGAAGTGCGGGCTTGGGGTGATTACCGTTCAGTCCGGGGATACCGATATGGCTCCCTTTGATACCGGGGCCTACGCCTCCAGCGGCACCTTCTTCTCCGGCGGGGCCACCTACAACGCGGCGCTGAAGATGGCGGGCAAGATTAAAAAGGAGGCTGCCGCGATTCTGGGAGAGAAGGAAGAGGATATCGAGCTGGCTGCTCCTGGGATAGCTCGGGGCAAGAAGGGCGAGCTGAGCTATCGCAAACTTGCCTGGCATACCCAGGGGGGAGAGGGCTCCGGACAGCTGATAGCCTCTGCCTCTTTTGTTACGGACAAGTTCTCCTTTCCCTACGGTGCCCACTTCTGCCAGGTGGCCGTGAACACCCGCACCGGGAAGGTGACGGTGCAGAAGTACTTTGCTCTGGAGGACTGCGGTACCCCGATAAACCCGGAGTATGCCCTGGGGCAGATCTACGGCGCGGTGGTCAAGTCCATGGGACATGCCCTGTACGAGGAGATGATCTTCGACAAATCCGGCCGCTGCCTGACCACGGACCTCAGGAGCTACGGTGTCCCAATGATCGGGGATATCCCGGAGGATTTTAAATCCGTGCTGGTACGGACGGATGACCCCTTCGGGCCCTTCGGCGCCAAGTCGGTGTCGGAGATCAGCGTGAACGGGGCGGCCCCCGCCATAGCCAGCGCGATTTACGACGCCGTGGGGGTATGGATGCGGGACTGGCCCTTCAGTCCGGAAAAGGTGCTGAAGGCTCTGGGCAGGATTTAGCCGCGACGAGCGTAAGGGATCCGGAGGGGCCGTCAGGCGACCGGCCGACCGAGGCCGGGCCGAAGCCGGAAGGCGGAGCCCGGAGGAGCCCGACCCGAGCCGCGTATGCGGTGAGGGGTACGCCCTGAAAAAAAACAGGATTGAAACGGAGAGAAGATGGAACGGACAAGGATTGAAGCTCTGATAGCCGAGCTGGCCAAAAAACAGGGAAGCGGGATGTACCTGAAGGATTTTCTGCTGACCTGGGAGAAGACGGACGACGAGATTGCCGCGACCTTTCTGGCAGCGGATGCGCTGAGGGCTTTGAGGGAGGAGAATGTATCCTGCAGGCTCTTTGATTCCGGGCTGGGGATAAGCCTGTTCAGAGACAATTCGACAAGGACGCGCTTCAGCTATGCCTCGGCCTGCAATCTGCTGGGGCTTGAGGTGCAGGATCTGGACGAGGGAAAGAGCCAGATTGCCCACGGCGAGACGGTGAGGGATACCGCCAACATGGTCAGTTTTATGGCGGACGTGATCGGGATACGGGACGATATGTACATCGGCAAGGGAAACACCTACATGCGGGAGGTTGCCGAGGCGGTGGAGATGGGACACGCCGAGGGGGTGCTGGAGCAGCGGCCGACCCTGGTGAACCTGCAGTGCGATATTGATCATCCCACCCAGTCAATGGCGGACATGCTGCACCTGATTCACTATTTCGGGGGTGTGGAAAAGCTCAAGGGCAGGAAGATTGCCATGACCTGGGCCTACAGTCCCTCCTACGGAAAGCCGCTGTCGGTGCCCCAGGGGGTAATCGGTCTGATGACCCGCTTCGGGATGGATGTGGTTCTGGCCCATCCTGAAGGCTACGAGGTTATGCCGGAGGTGGAGGCTGTTGCCGGAAAAAACGCGAAAGGATCCGGGGGGAGCTTTGAGCGGGTGAACAGCATGGAAGAAGCCTTTGCCGGCGCTGATATCGTCTACCCCAAGAGCTGGGCCCCCTTCGCCGCCATGGAAAAACGCACCGACCTCTACGGCCGGGGAGACTTCGACGGCATAAAGGAGCTTGAGAAGGAGCTTCTGGCACAGAACGCGAAGCACACCGACTGGGAGTGCAGCGAGGAGCTGATGGCGGGGACCAGGGGGGGCTCCTCCGGAAAAGAAGCCCTCTATCTGCACTGTCTGCCGGCGGACATAAGCGGTGTGAGCTGCAAACAGGGTGAAGTGGCGGCCTCTGTTTTTGACCGCTACCGGATACCTTTGTACAAGCAGGCAAGCTACAAGCCCTACATAATCGCTGCAATGATTCTCTTGAGCAAGTTTCAGGACCCGGCGGCGAAACTGAAAGGGCTGCTGGAGGCTGGAGAGAAGCGGGTTAAGTAGGGAGAAGAGGAGAAGCCGCGCAGAGGTCGCTGAGGTCGCTGAGGGGCGCAGAGGGGAGACCGCGCAGAGGCCGCTGAGGACGCGGAGGAGCGCAGAGGGGAGACCGCGCAGAGGCCGCTGAGGACGCGGAGGAGCGCAGAGGGGAGACCGCGCAGAGGTCGCTGAGGACGCGGAGGAGCGCAGAGAGGAGACCGCGCAGAGGTCGCTGAGGATGCGAAGCTGCTATGGAAAAAACTCGGCGTCCTCTGGGCTTTGGTTGCGAATCTCCTCAATCCCTGCCATTCTGTGCATCTCTGTTCCAGAAACAGGATGAAATACAGATTATTATATGGAATTCCATATTGATAAAACCATTACCCTGCGGGAATTACAAGCCACCGATGCCGGGGATATTTTTCGCATAATCGACAGTCAGAGGGAGTATCTCGGCAGGTGGCTGCCCTTTGTGGAAACAACAAAGAGGCTGGAAGACTCTGAAGGATTCGTTTCTTCTGTGGTGAACGCGGATGAAGCGAGCTTCGAGCATGTTTTTTCCATACGGAAGAATGACGAGTTCATCGGGCTTGTCGGTTTCAAGGATACGGACAGACAGAACAAGAAGACCGAGATCGGCTACTGGCTGTCGGAAGACCGGCAGGGGCAGGGGATCGTGACCCGGGCGGTAAAGCGGCTCTGTAAGTTTGCCTTCAGCGAGCTGGGAATGAACAGGATACAGATAAAGTGCGCCCTTGGAAACGAAGGGAGTAAAAAAATCCCGAAACGACTTGGTTTTTCGCTTGAAGGGATAGAACGGGACGGGGAGCTTCTTTCCGGCGGGGTCTATACGGATCTGGAGGTCTACAGTCTTCTTAAAAGGGATGTTTCCAGGGATTAGGGGAAGTTACGCGTACTGCGCAATGTGTCCTATTCAAGGGGCTTTGCGCATTGCGTGAAACTTGCCGTGTTCGTCAATTCTCAGGATGCATGTTTCCGGGGAAGGAGGACAGAAGTAGCCTGGCAGCTCCCATCCGGTGCTCTATCGAGATGACAGTACTTACACGCTTCCGACGTTTTTTCGCTTGACGGCACCCGGATCATCCCATATCCTGAAATCCTCAATTATGGTTTACTGATTTTCATTTTTAGGAAGTTTATATGCGTCGCACGTGGTTTTGGGCATTACTGGTATTTATTACATTTGTATTGCTTCTGGGAGCAGGGAATTCTTTTCTGACCTATCAGCGGGTAGTCCGACTATCGGATTTGAAAACCCAGATGGATGAAACCCTCACGAAAATGGCGCAGTTGATCAATGATACCTACTTTATATTGTACGATTCCGACGATATACGGGCTTCCCGGGAAGCATGGAAGGAGTCGCTTTCCAATGCCTATCTTGACCTGGATAGTTTGTCTCAGCATCCGGGTTTGAAATATGTGGATTCTGCAATAAGCCAGGAGATCAGCCAGATCAGGAGCTCATGGGAAAACACCGTCCGGAACTATTTTTCCGGTGATCAGTTTCTGGGGAATTTCCTGGACTCAAAAGTTGAATTGAATACTAACGACAACATTAACAGTATGGTATCCCAGGTTTCTCGATTGATCAGTGAAACTGAACTCGGTCCAGGGCAGGAGATGGACGTTTATCAGCTGAATCTTGCCTACCTGCGGCTGAGAACGGGAAATGCCCAGTTGCGGGTATTTATTACCTCTGCGGTTGAAGAGCTAAGAATCAATGTTCAGGATGAATCAGACAGAGCTCTGGAACAGACTTTTACAGTTTCCGGCATTCTGCTGGTGCTTCTTATACTGTTAATCATACTTGTTCTGACCTTCAGTTTGCAGGTCCTTCGCCGGGCCAATATCAACCTTGAAGAACAGGTCAGCGAGAGGACCAGGGCCGTTCAGAACCTTCTGGACTTTTCCGGAGTCGGGTTTATTACTTTCGGGCCTGATTTGATCATCAATCCGGAAATCTCACGGGAATGTAATACCATCTTCGGGCGCTCAATTGTGGGGGAGAACATAGCCCAGGTTCTGTTTTCTTCCAGTCAGCGGCAGGAGGACTTTTCCGATGCCATGACCCTGGTTTTCTCCGGAACATCTCATCCGGAGGTGGTTTTTGATGTCCTGGATTCCAAGACATACATTGACAATAAGACAATTGAAATGAGTTTCCGACTGGTCGATGAGTCCACAATCATGGGGCAGCTTCGGGATATTTCCGAGACTGAAGAGCTTCAAAAGGCTCTGGAAAAAGAGAACAGCCAGCGGGAAATGGTCCTGAAAGCTGTGACCTCGAAACGGTATTTCCTGAGTATCCTGGAAGATGCCGAAGGGCTTTTTGCTGCCCTTGAAGCGTGTATTGTGGACGGCAACTTTCACGCAGATGAGGAGAGAAAGAATCAGATAATCCGTGACATTCACACCTTCAAGGCAAACGCTTCCTTCCTGCGGATGGCCCGAACCTCGCAACTCGCTCACGCGTTGGAAGATGCTCTGATTGCCCAGGGAATACTCTCCGACGAGGAGCCCCTGGGGAACGAAATCGCTGAAATGAAAAAGGCCTTTAACGAAGAAGTTTCCAGTGTGGTTGATATCCTTGGTCAGGAATGGCTTAAAGGGGCGGATAAGATTGAAATCAGCCTGGGTTTACTCGAAAAGACTCGAAAGTTCGTACGGGAGCGCTACCCGGAAGACAAATATCTGATTCACGCAATCGACGTTCTCTCCTATCTGCCTCTCTCCATGCTGTTCATGCGTCTTGGTGACATGAGCCGTGATCTCGCGGCGACCAACGGAAAAAAGGTGAATATCCTTATTGAAGACAATGAGATTTCCGTCACTCCCGAACAATACCAGAGGCTTTTAAATGCGGTTAATCATATCCTTCGGAACATGATAACCCATGGTATCGAGTTTCCACGGCACCGGGAAAAGGCCGGCAAAAACCCTGAAGGGAACATTACAATCCGTTCCAGCCTGGAGGGACGGGATATCCATATAAGGATTTCCGACGACGGAGCCGGTCTCTCCGTGAAAAAGATAACAGAACGGGCCAGGGAAATCGGCTGGCTGGATGAGGGGGGATCTCTGACTACAAGGGATAGTGTAAAGATGATATTTGAACCTGGTTTTTCAACCGCTGATACCGTGACAGCTGTTGCCGGCCGGGGATTCGGACTTGCTGCGGTAAAGGATGTGATCTATCAGATCGGCGGAAAAATCAGGGTCTCCACCGCTCCTGGCAGGGGTACGACCTTCATTATCGTGATTCCAAATGAGAGGATGGAATATTAAATGAAAGCAGAATATGCCAACGTTTTTATACGAAGCGCGGTACACGTATTCAAAAAAGAACTGAATATTAATATGTCCCGTCAATCCCTGGTAAAAAAGAATGCTCCCATTCCCGGGCTTCCGGTCTGTATTATCCTGGGAATCACCGGTCATGTTCGCGGGCAGGTTGTCTATTCCCTGGATAAAAGTTTTGCCCAGGATATTACCCATGCCATGCTGCCTAATAAACTTCCCCATGAACTGAAAAAGTATATTAATTCGGCAGTTGGAGAAATCGGAAATATGATCACCGGCCAGGCCAGTATTGAATTAGCCGGACAGGATAAGATTATCAACCTGACACCTCCAGCGGTTTTTACGGGAGACCAGATGGTGGTCGATTTCCTTGAGATGCCGACAGTTTCGCTGCGGCTCCTTTCTGAGATGGGGATGCTCGAGATAAATATTGCTATTATGGAGGAGGTGCTGTAATGATACGCGGACTAATCGTGGACGACGCCGCAATCATGCGCTTGCGGCTCCGTGAAATTCTTGAGCCAAGGTATGAAATCGTAGGGGAGGCCGGCGATGGGAATGAAGCCATTGAAATGTATGACAGATATAAGCCGGATTTTATTACCCTGGATATTTCCATGCCCAACACCAATGGTATGGAAGCACTTGAAATTTTGATGCAGAGGACCCCTCCTCCGCGCATCATAATTGTCAGTGCCGTAGGCCAGCAGCGGCTGGTCATAAAAGCGCTTCAGGGGGGGGCAAAGGATTTTGTAATTAAACCTTTTGAATCCCCCCGGGTTTTGAAAGCTGTGGAAAGGGTAATGTCTAACGGAACTAATCCCGGATAAAAGAACGCAATAAACTCATTTAAACAGTTTCTCTTTCCTGACCGTGGAGTCTATCTCTTCCTGAGCATCCGATCCATATTCTTGCCTTTACTACAATTGATACTTATTATTAAAAACAGGAACGGCATCACCCGGCGGATTTCGAAAACCGTGGTGATGCTGAAAAATTTCTCAGGAGGAAACAGCGTAATGGTTAAAAACAAAGCATGGTCGCCCTATGCTGCCGGTGTAGTTATCGGTTTGCTGCAAATTCCAGCGTTTCTTATCATCGGTTCAGCTCTTGGGGCTTCATCTTCCTATGTATCGGTGTCGGCTTATATAGCGGGGCTGATAGATCCGGCGATCACAGAGATCGGCTACTTTAAAAAATACATGACCTCCTTGGGTTATGTCTGGCAGACCAGCATGGTTGTTTCAGTGGGCATCGGGGCTTTTATCTCTTCCCGTTTGTCCGCGAGCAGAAGGCCATCCTATTCACCAATCTGGAAAACAGCGACAGGAGCGACACTGGTTCAGCGTTTAGGAACGGCTTTTATCGGTGGTTTTATCCTTCTTTTTGGTGCCCGATGGGCGGGTGGTTGTACTCTAGGCCACGGCATCTCCGGAATGGGCCAGCTGGCAGTTTCTTCTCTGGTTGTGGTTGTGTGCATGTTCCTGGGGGGTATGGCCACAGCGAACATTATGCGGCGTTTGTAGGAGGTCTGTATGGTATTTACATTTGTTCTTACGGGTATAGTAATGGGAGTAATTTTCGGCTTCGCCATAGAAAAAAGCCGCGTTTTTGAACCTGGTATGATGGTCGGACTCTTCCAGTTCAGGAATCTCACCGTGCTCAAGGTTTTCCTCTCCGCCATAGCGACTTCAATGGTTGTGGTTTCCGTCCTTAATGCTCTGGGACTTGTTGATCCTGGTCCGAAGGCTGCTGTATATCCTGCCACGATAGCCGGTGGATTGATTTTCGGTGCCGGCGTCGCCCTTGCGGGAGGCTGCCCTACTACTCTTCCGGCTCAGATTGGAGCGGGATACAAGGATGCCTGGGCTGTTCTGGCAGGCGGTGTTTTTGGCGCTGTTATATACGGATATTTTGAACCCCTGCTTTCGGGTCTTAATCAAGGTCCCGGGAAAATTACGATTCCCCAAATCCTGGGTCTGCCCTTCTGGGCCCTGGGGCTGCCGGTGGCGATTATAATTATACTATTTCTTGTTGTTCTTGAACGCCGTCGTCCGTGGAAATCTGAAATGGGTAAGGATTACAACGGGGATTTTTAGTCAGAATAAATAAGGTTTTCAATAATCCGCCGGAGGATAGGGGAACCCATTCCTCCGGCGGATAGCTTCCCGGTTTTATTCCCCCACTACAGCAATCGCGTCTATTTCAACCAGCCAGTCCGGATTACCCAAACCGGGTACAAACAGAACGGTTACTGCCGGGAACCTCTGATTGTCGCTCCAGTGTTTTTGGAAAGCCTGAAAACCGTCCAGGGGATCCTGTCCCTGCAGGATATGAATGGTAAATTTGATGACATTCTCAAGTTTCGCGTTTGCAGCAGCTAATAGTTTGCTAATGTTAATAAGTACTTGTTCTGTCTGCTGTCCCAGATTGTTTTTACCGACAAGAATGCCATTTTTATCTAGTGCATTCTGCCCGCCAATGTAAATAGTCCTGTGATTGCCGGATACGGAGATTGCATGAGAATATCCCCGGGGTTCTGACATGTTATCTGGATTTATATACCTTATTTCCATATGACCTGCCTTTTTACCTGTTTTTTGCTAAAAATCGTGCGGTATTAACGTTCCGTACTGTCATGGATTGATACAGCGGATGGCTGATGATTTTCGTCAGCTGACTTTTGTTTAAAAAATTCCTTTCTACATTCCAGATGATTGCCCCTTCGACGTATTTAACGGTAATAAATTCCTTTTTAACCGGCAGAATGCGGGTTGTTTCTTCAGAATCGATCTCCTGAAACAGATACGCGACATCGGTTTTCTGGTCCGAATCATTCCTCCAGCTTATCGGAATGGCTTCAGCAATCCTCTGAATTTCCTGTTGTGTTTTGATGAGCAGGGGAATCTCGAAATCATATTCATTTTTCAGGCTTTTTTCGACATTCGCCTGGAGTCTGCCCCGAATCTGGTCGGATTCAAAAATAACATTTCCCGAATTGATATACGTCGAGACATTGATGCAGCCCAGGGACTCAAAGATACTTTTTAGCTTTTTCATTTCGACTTTGTTTTTACCGCCGACATTGATTCCTCTGAGCAGGGCAATGTATTTCACGTTTTGTTGATCTCCTTTTATTGAATTATGTTCACCCGTTGACCAGCTGAGCTTGGAGTATATCCCAGTGAAGGTATATTATTTACAGGGGTTTCATCCTATCTTACAAGCCTTCTGTGTATTTCTTGAAATTATTTAATATAGCCTGCCATCCATTTTTCTGCATTTCCAACGGAGCCGATTTGTCTGTATCAAAGGTCTCTGTAATCTTCGTACCGTCACCAACAGCTGAAAACCGGATTGTCGTTTTTCTGCCATCGTCAAGGGAGAACTCGATGGTCTTATTCACATCCACGAGTCCGTACTCTCCTGAAAAATCGAATCCCACCTTTCCATTTTTCGCTTCCATGCGATAAGAAAATCTGCCGCCCGGTTTCAGATTGTTTTCTGCATGCGGACATATCCAGTCGTCGGAAGCAAAGTTCCAGTGGGTAATATGTTCCGGAGCTGTCCAGCTGTTCCAGACTGAGTGAATATCCTTTTCTATTTTTACTTCAACGGTTATTTTGTCGCTCATTTGCACCTCCTTGTACAGGTGGTTTCATTCTATTTTATACAAAATTAGTCATAAATAATTGATAAAAGCAAGTGAGATATCCAAATTTAATGTTTTTTTAATGCTTCAGCTGCCATACAGAGGTAAGACGAAACTGTGTTGACATCTGCGGATTTCGTCCGTTAGATTACTGAGTCACAGGCTAAGAAGTATGATTGGTTTTAACAGTAAAGGGGAAATCCACTGGACAGCTCGGATTCTGTCTGCCCTTATAGTTCTTATGGGTGTTCCCTTTCTTGCCGGCCTGCTCTATGGTATATCAGGATCCAAGCGACCTCACGATAAAGGAATAAACCATGTCAATTGAGTCAGTCAGAGAATATTTCAGCACCTGGAATATGGAAGACAGGATCCTCGAGTTCGATGTCTCAAGTGCCACCGTGGAGCTTGCGGCCAGGGCCCTGAGCTGCGAGCCGAAACGAATAGCCAAAACGATGTCCTTTCTCCTGGAAGACAGGTGCATTTTGATTGTTACAGCCGGAGACGCAAAAATAGATAATGCAAAATACAAAAGGCTTTTCGGTAAAAAGGCGAAAATGGTAAGCCCTGATCAGGTGGAAGCTTTGACCGGTCACCAGGTAGGCGGGGTGTGCCCCTTTGCTGTGCCGGAGGGCACGCCGGTGTATCTCGATACCTCTCTAAAGAGATTTGCCACGATCTTTCCTGCCTGCGGAAGCTCCAATAGCGCCATTGAACTGAGTCCGGAGGAACTGGCGAAATATTCCAAGGCTGAAACCTGGATCGATGTTTGCAAGGACTGGGACTGATAAGGAGACATAGCATGCCGGCAGATTTCAGAATCGCAGATGACAAGCGTCTGGAGAGACAGCTTGATTTTCTCGTTGAAATAGACAAGATCAAGAACATCCTGAGAAAGTCTCAGCTTTTTGACGGTTCCCGTTTTGAAAATGATGCAGAGCACTCGTGGACAATCAGCCTGATGGCGATCCTTCTAAGGGAGTATGCCGACTTTGAGGTCAATATGGAAAAGGTCCTGGTTATGCTCCTTATCCATGATATCGTCGAGATCGATGCAGGGGATACCTTTCTGTACGTCGAGGCCCGGGAATCCGCCCACCTGGAGGAAGAGAAAGCGGCACAGCGGATTTTTGGTATGCTGGATGCTGACCAGCGTGATCATTTTATCGGGATCTGGCATGAGTTCGAGGCCCGCCAGACAAACGAAGCCCGTTTTGCCGCCGTTTTCGATCGCTTGGAACCTCTGCTCCAGAATTTTATAAACAAAGGCTATACCTGGAAACAGAACGGGATTACCTATGCCATGGTTTTTGAAAAGAACAGGCAGATCGCGGAAGGCTCCCCCCGAATCTGGGATTTTGTGCAGAAACTGCTGAAGATTGCGGTTCAGAGGGCTTATCTTCCGGAATAGAAACCTGGGGGCTCCGCGCTTCAGGGGTTTTTTAGTGCATCCTGATTCATTCCCGCAAAGGATTCGGCAATGTAGGCGGAGGTCTTCCCCAGGAGCTCGCTCTGGTCGGCAGCGGACAGGCTTTCCGGACAGACGGCAATCCTGAAAATACGGGAGGTCTGCTTTATCGGACCGTTCCGGAAAGTCAGAGGCTTGTCGAGCTCCCCGTTGGAAGAAAGAGAACAGCCGCTTCTGGACAGGGAGGGGGGCACGTCGCCGCGGAAACCTATGCTGGTATACTCGATCCTGCGGCCGTCATTGGTCATCGGACCGACGGACACCAGGGAGCCCGAGTATGTCAACATAAGAGCGCCTTTCTCGTCAGAACTGCTGAAGAAGCCTGTATCATCCATTCCTTTTCCGATAATCAGGTTGTCGAAGGCATCCTTCTTCTCGAGCCAGCAGGCCCCCAACCTTGTAATTGTATCTTCGTCCGTCTCGAGTCCAAAGGCTTCCGCCGCGTCGTACAGATGTTTTATGATACTTTCAGGTAAAGCGTTTCGCAATCTTTCCATCCCTTTCTCCGCAAGACTATGTGTGATGTTGTAATATATAGCCCGGAATGACGGGTTTAACAATAAACTACCGTTCCTCCATAGGGACATAAACTCCCCGGTCAGATACACTCCTGTAGGCCGGACGAATTATCTTCCCTCCGTTGGCCAGCTCTTCTATGCGATGGGCGCTCCAGCCGACGATTCGGGCTATGGCAAAGAGGGGAGTATTAAGTTCTTCCGGAATTCCCAGCATTTTGTAGATGAAGCCTGAGTAAAAATCCACGTTGGCACAGACACCCTTGTACATTTTCCGTACCCTGCCGATTACCTTGGGTGCCAGTTCCTCCACTCTGGTAAAGAGCTGGAACTCCTCAGCGAGTCCCTTTTCTTTTGCCAGGTCCCGTGCGTGTATCCGCAGAATCTCAGCCCGCGGATCGGAGACGGAATAGACTGCATGCCCGACCCCGTAGATGAGCCCTGACCGGTCAAAGGCCTCTTTACGTAGGATCCGTTCCAGGTGTCTCTCGATTTCATTATCGTCTTTCCAGTCCCTGACGTTTTCCTTGATGTTATCAAGCATATCAACAGACTTGACGTTAGCCCCGCCGTGTTTGGGACCTTTTAACGAGGCCAGAGCGGCGACGATGGCGCTGTAGGTGTCGGTACCGCTGGAGGAGACTACATGGGTGGTAAAGGACGAGTTGTTTCCGCCTCCGTGTTCCGCATGAAGAACCAGTGCAAGATCCAGGAGCCTGGCTTCCGTTCTGGTGTAGGAGCTGTCGGGACGGAGCATATGCAGGATGTTTTCCGCTGTGGATAATCTCTTCTGCGGTCGGTGGATTACCATGCTTCCGTTTTTATAACGCCGGAGATAAGCCTGATATGCATATACCGCCAATAATGGGAAGGCGGCAATAAGGTTCAGGCTCTGCTTCAAAACATTGGGAATCGCTGTATCATCTGCGTTTTTATCGTAGGTGTAGAGGGCGAGTACTCCGCGGGACATGGCATTCATCATATCCTGGCCAGGCATGTCCAGTATGGCGGACTGAACAAAGCCGGGCGGGAATCGCCGTTTTGATGCCAGAAGGTGAGAGAAGAGCTCAAGCTCCTCTTTCTTAGGGAGTCTTCCGAAAAGGAGCAGAAAACTGGTCTCTTCAAACCCCAGCCGCCCTTCGGAGGAAAAACCTTCCACCAGGTGGTTTATGTCTATGCCCCGGTAGATCAGCTCTCCCGGCTGAGGAATCGGCTGGCCTTTATCATCGGTCGTATAGGCTGAAATTTCGCCGATTTTTGTGAGTCCCGCAAGAACCCCTTTACCGGATATCTCCCGCAAACCCCGTTTTACATCGTATTTTGTGTACAGGGAGGAATCGATAATCGAATTTTCAACTGCTGTATTACCCCATTGCTGGAGTATACGCGCCCGGGGGCCGGTTTTTATGACTGACAGAGAGGATAATTGTCCTTTTCCCATTTTGGTTTTCTCCTATCAGCGCTGCGTATTCAGAGCAGGTATTCACATAAGCCTAGCGGCATCCCGGGATATTTTATACCGGCCTCAGCTGTCTGGCAAATAAAATAAACGTAAGAGTGTCTTCCGCTTGCTGGAAGTCTACAGCTGGCCCAGAAGTTCCGCTGCTTTTTTGTTTTCCGGATTAATATCAAGAATGTGCCGACAGTCTTCCCTGCATTTTTCCATATCTCCGGTTTTATAGAATAGTTTTGCCCGTTCCAGGAGGGCGTCCTGTGAAAAAGGATCGCGATTCAGACAAAGAGTAAAATTCGCGAAAGCAGCAGGATAGTTTTCCTGGACGGTTTTAACCAGTCCCCTGTACAGGTATCCCTTGCTGTTACGGGGATCTTCTTCGATTGCCCTGGAGAAATCCAGGTCAGCCGCAATAAGGTCGTCCCTGGAAAAATGGGCCATACCCCGATGAACATATACAATGGACCTTAGCTCATGGCGGACTTCATTCTCCAGAATGACATTATAGATCTCCACCGCTCGTTCGAGGTCTCCCTCGTTATGGGCAAGAAGAGCCTCAAGCAGTCTCTGGTCGTTATTGCGGGGTAGTACGGTGTCTGGTCGGATTTTCTCCTGGTCCACAGGACCGAGAGGCGAAGCTTCGAGGAGATTGATCTTGTTCCAGAATGCATGGCGTCGTTGCCGCAGCTGGTCGTGCAGGTTTTCCTGGTAGTCCCTGATCTCCTGAAACATTATATCTGAGAGGGTGAGGTTGGCGTTTAATGCAGCAAGACGTCTTTTCAGGGGCTCGTCCAAAGGAGAGAATTCCGATTTGTAAATAAGTTGATGTTCTACTTCGGCCCAGGCGTCCTGCAGGAGGGTACGAACCTGGATCTCGATAACCGTATCCGTGCTCAATCCGTGCAGATCCCTGACTTTTTCGGGACAGCGTACCAGAAAATGGAGGGATTCGTATCCGAACTCCTTGGAGCCCAATTCCGCCCCTTTCTGCTCTTTTTCTGTTATTTCGAATTGTGCTTCTATCAGTTTTGCAGCCCTGTCTATGTCCGCAAGAAAAGGACAGACTATGCGGATTCCCATCAGATCGGTGGGGACTATCCGGGTTGTATCTTCCGGAAGACCGGGTAACCTACGGCAGAGCTTCTCGTAGAGGTTCTTAAGAGATTTAACCCTGTGTTTGATCGTAACCGTAAGGTTTTCCCCGGTAAAGATGGTTTCAAGGTCTTTGTGTACCACCTCAAGAGCCGCGGCATAGAACTCTATTCTCTTTGTGTACTGTTTTTCCAGGTGGGAAAAAGGCGGCAGCGGAACCGGAACTACAAACATGCCGCCTATTCTACTCAGGAGCAGCAGAGCAGCGCAAGAGACCAGCTCTCCGGGATCAGGACGCATGGACTTTTCAGGGAAGAGAGGTAATAATATCTCCATGAGTTTCAATGCTACGAGCATAAGCGAGCTGATTGATTCTCCGATACCGCGGCTTATTAAGATTCTTGAGGACCTTGATCCGATTTTTCATGGCATTTGCAGAAGTTCAGGAAGCTTGTCCCGGGTGCGGGAAAGGATGTTTTCCTACCTTGACACACGGGAGGCTGATATCTTTTCTGGCAACCTGGAAAATTTTTCAAAAAGTGAGCCGAGTATCAACGCCAAACTCAATGCAAAGGAATGTGTTCGGGTCCTGCGCAACATTTTTCGTTCGGAGAATGAAGACCAGACCGGCTTTTCCGCCCTGAACGGCCTGCGTCAGTTGACCCGCTTCAGGAACGCTGATAATGATGAAAAACTCCTTCCAGGACAGAATTTTTTGCTGGAAATCCTGTATCTGGTAAAGGGCATTAACCTCGATACCAGCGAATTCTTGCCTGCCATCGACAGTATGGCAACTGAATCTTCCCGGAGCGGGGAGATGTCCGGGATGCTGGATGTCTATGCGGAAGAGATGGAAAGGAGTTTCGATTCCTTTCTTTCCGGGCTCAGTACGGAGTTGATTGAAAATCGGAAACGGTCGCAGCAGGCAATTATGCGGTATTTTGGGACTGGTAAGGAGGAGTGGCAGGATTATAAATGGCATCTTCGCAATGTTTTTACCGATGGAAAGAAAATCGCGAAGCTTGTGACCCTGAGCGATGCCGAGGCAGAAGGACTGGAAGAAGCCGAGAGGGCAGCCATTCCAGTGCAGATTACACCCTACTACTTGTCTCTTTTCAATATGGATGGAGGGGCTCCCTGGGACCATGCAGTTCGGGCCCAGGTCCTGCCCAGTGTGCATTATTGCCGGCAGGTGGTTGCGCAGAAAGCGGCGGGCATCGATATGGATTTTATGGGAGAGCATACGACATCTCCCATTACCGGAATCACCCGCCGGTATCCGGAAATTGTTATCCTCAAGCCCTTTGATTCCTGTCCGCAGATATGTGTTTACTGCCAGCGTAACTGGGAAATTACAGATATTCATCAGGCCGCACTCGATTCACGGGCTATCGAGAATGCCGTTCAATGGATAGACGAGAATATCCATATAACTGAGGTCCTGGTTACCGGCGGAGACCCCCTCACCCTTTCAAACGGGGTACTTGCCCGGATTCTGGGGAGCCTGGCAAAGATTGATCATGTTACACGAATTCGCCTTGGGACCCGAACTCCTGTGACTCTGCCCCAGCGTTTTGACTCCGGCCTGCTGAGCCTGCTGGATAAGTATCATGTGCCGGGACGACGGGAGATCGCCGTCATGACCCATGTTGAGCATGCCAGCGAACTTACTCCGGATCTTCTCGAAGCTGTGAGCGCGGTACGGCGCCTGGGCATCGGCGTGTATAATCAGCAGGTTTTTACCTATTACAACAGCAAACGCTTTGAAACTTCTTTCCTGAGGCGCTCACTGCGGCTCTGCGGTATTGATCCGTATTACACCTTTAATATGAAAGGGAAGGAAGAAACCGATGAGTACAGGGTTCCCATCGCCCGGCTGCTTCAGGAGCGCAAAGAGGAAGCTCGACTTCTACCCGGTCTGGATCGGACAGATGAACCTGTTTTCAACGTTCCCAGGTTGGGGAAGTCCCATCTTCGGTCATGGCAGCACCATGAACCGGTGATGATCCTTCCTGACGGGAAACGGGTTTACCGCTTTTTGCCCTGGGAATCGCGCCTTACTCATACGACGGACTATCTGTTTACCGACCTCTCCATTGCAGAATATCTGAAGCGCTTGCAGGATGATGGGGAGGATATCCGTAAGTATCAGTCCATCTGGTATTATTTTTAAACTCTACATAGTGTCCCAAATCATGGGGATATTTCACGAATACGCATAGGCCGGAAGATATTCCGCCGTCAGCTTCATTGGGGTCACAATACTACGCAGCCATATCATGCAGTCGCTTACACTCATCCCGCTGACTCTGCGGAAAAACCTCCGCCGTGTAAAGAAGCTTTTCATCTCGGCGCGGATCCTCCCTGCCGGGATTCCCGCCTGTTCGGCATGGGTAACGCTGCTCAGCTCCTGCTTTGCAATGCGGTAGGGCTTACAGTAATTGTGATAGAAGCGATA
>Ga0334895_1001385_pt1 | contig 24829 bp, 18 predicted proteins | sample GraSluR3_MG_7_FD_207229 | JGI IMG/M metagenome (GOLD analysis project Ga0334895, IMG submission 207229) | Sludge microbial communities from methane-producing bioreactor in Wageningen University, Netherlands - Granular Sludge_31_05-R3 | ecosystem: Engineered > Bioreactor > Anaerobic >... | reverse complement strand
GCGTTCAAGACCTCGGTTCCCACGCGGAAGCGTGGGAACCGGAGACAATGGAGGAACGCGAAGCGTTCAAGACCTCGGTTCCCACGCGGAAGCGTGGGAACCAGAGAATGGTGGGCCGGCGCTGCGCTGGGGCCACGCTACGAGGACTAGCGTCGCCGGGCCGAGGCGGTGACGGTCAACCCCGCCAGGCCGGCGGCGATGGCGATCCAGAGCAGGCGGTTTGCCGCGCCCGCGGGCACCAGCGAATCGGTGCTCGCGCCGGGCAGAAGGAAGGAGACCGCCACGGGATAGAGCACGCTCGCCAGGATGCCCCCGGCCATCCCGGCAATGCCCGCCACGACGAACCCGCCGAGCGACCCACTCGAAAGCCCCAGGGCCAAGCCGATGCCCAATCCCAGCAGGCCGAGCACGACGGCTTGGACTTTGAGCGTCGCGGTCAACTCGGCGAGCGGCCCCACGCCGAGGGCTTCGTAGGTCAGGCTGCCGGCAAAGCCCGCAGCGCAGCCTACGGCCGCAGCCACGGGCACCGCGAGAAGCACGGGCCAGAGGGCGCGCCGGCCGATCGCCTCGCGCAGGGCGAGCGTTCCCGCGACCAGGGCACCAAGCCAAGTCAACTCGAGCATGGCGTTGTGGCGATTCACGTTGACCTCGACGGCCCGCAGCGCGTCGAATTTCTCGGTCGGCGCACCGAGGTTGCGAATGTGGTATTCCCTGGGGACCCTGAAGACCGGCGAGGTGCCCTCGATAACGGCCCAGGCAATCGCGCCGCCGAACAGGGCCAGTGCGAGGCCGAGGCAGGGGGCGAGAATGCGACGGCCGGTGTCCGCGCCCGCGCACGGGGGCCGGCGATCATCGGCCGTGGGGGCGGGATGGTCGGTGCTCATGGATTCCTTCTTTGCGTGGATCGAGGAGAGCGTCCGCCGGCGATCGGCGGGGGAATTCGCGGGGCAAGGCCGGCGCGTGGCGTGGGGCCGGAGTCGCATGCAGCGAGCCCCCGCACTTGGCGGCGCGGGGGCTCGCTGCGTTTCGCGGTCAGTAGGGTCCGAGCACTTCCTTGCCGCGGCCGGTGCCGAGCCAGCGCCAGGTGTCGAGGTGGATCGTTTCGGAGATGAACCGCGCGGATCCGTCGCAGAAGGCGGCTTGCACCCCGCCCGGATGTCGGCTTCGCGCCGCGATCGTCTCCTGGTTCGTACCCGAACGCCCCGTGCAGGGCGGATTCATCGGATCCTGGGTGTGTCGGCAGTACCCGGCCGACTCGAGCACGTCGGGTTCGGACGTGTTGGGGGGCAGGTAGGTCTCGAAGTGCGCGCCGCCGCCCCACCACGCGAATCCGCGCAAGTCGCCCAACCGGCCCTGAACCGTTTCGGAGAAGGCCAACGTGTTGCTCAGCCCGTCGGGGATGTCTTGCAGCCTGACGACCGTGATGTACAGGTTGTCGTGCTCGATCCAGCTATAGTAGTTGGCCCAGTTGCCCGTATTCCGGTTGATGTATTCGATGAACGGGGCGCCGGCATAGCGGTTCGGGTTGCCGGCCGTGTCGGTGCCGTAGGGGCTGAGGCGCCCACGCGTCGTGTTGCCGTAATTGGCCACGTAGTTGTGGAAGGTGACGCCATTGTAGATGCTCGGGCTCGCCGTGATCGAATCGCTTGGGCAGGTGTAGGCGGCCAGTTGCGTCCTCGTGACGGGAAGGTTGACGGCGCTGCCGTACCGCGCGCCGCCCGTGCGAAAGGTCTCGACGCCGCCGAAATTCTCGTAGCGTTCGAAGAGCGCCCCCTGCTCGATGTACGGGAGAAGCCCGACAAGCCAGCTTCCCATGACGCCGTGCCAATTGCCGGCGGGAAACGCCTTCCAGGTGTCGGCGTAGTTGTGGACGGCCAACCCGATCTGCTTCAGGTTGTTAATGCACTGCGAGCGCCGGGCGGCCTCGCGCGCGGCCTGAACGGCCGGCAAGAGCAGGGCGATCAAGATGCCGATAATGGCGATGACCACCAGCAGCTCCACCAGCGTGAATGCGTGTCGATTTCGAGCCATGATTGCTTCCCCATGGTTCTGCAATGGAAATGGATCGTTATCTTCAGGGAATCATTTCTTGCGATGCCTCCTCTCCCGGGGACCCGATGCGGCGCCCGAACCGATGGCTATCCGTTGGGCGAAGGCTGCTCCTCCTTGGCAGCTTCTGCTGCTTCGTCGGATTGTTCGGGTTCTTCTTCGGGCTGCGCGGGGGCCTCGCCCGTCGTGACGATGCGATGGGTGAACTCCGCCGGTCCGGAAGCAGGCACTTCGACGAACTGCTGGCTTTCGGTGTTCCATTCGGGCGGGATGAGCTCTTCGGCTGGCGGGCCTTCCTCGTCGCCGGGCATGGCGCCGTGCGCCAGTGCCGTTCCCGTGCCCGGCTTCACGGCGTTGATCACAACGCGATATTTTCCGGGCGGGAGCCCTTTATCTTGAGGGATCGTGTACTTGCCTTGGGCGATCACCGCGCCGCTGGAGGTCGTACCTCCTCCGGTCGGCTGGAAGCTGATGCTGCCCTCCTGAAGCGGTGCACCGTCGAGGGTGACCGTTCCCGACACGGGCCGGCGCCCCAAGGGATCGCCGACGCCGCAGCCCCATATCATTCCCAGAAAACAGAGGCCGAAAGCCAGAATCACAACCTTGTGTAATTGCATCGTTCACTCCCGGTTACGAGGTACGGTAAACATCCCGGCCCTACCGCAGGGCCGAAGAGGCCCCTAGACTCCTCCGATGGCACATTCCTCTTTCCAGCGGCATCCCTCGCCCGAGGCGGGCGAGGGACGCCGTCGAACAACCCTCTAGAAGTCGCCGATCGTTTCCTTGCCTTGAATCGAGCCGAGCCAGAGCCACGTGTCGCGATGCACGGTCTCGGAGACGAAGCGCACCGACCCGTCGCACAGGGTGGCGTTCACGCCGCCGGGGTGCCGGCTTCGCGCGGCGATGCGCGTGGGATTGTCGGTGGTCGGCCCCGTACACGGCGGATTCATGGGCTCGGCGGGTTTACAGTAGCTGGCCGATTCGGTCACGTCGGGCTCGGCCGAGTTCGGCGTGATCGAGGTCTCGAAGTGGCAGCCCCCGTTCCACCAGGCGAACCCCCGCAAGTCGCCTCCGCGTCCCTGCACGGTCTCGGAGAACAACAGGCTGTTGCTCATGCCGTCGAAGACGTCCTGAAACCGCACGACCTGAGGCTGGCTCGTCGTGGACGTAATCCGCACAAACGGCGCCCCGGCGAAAAGGTTGGGATTGCCCGCGCTGTCGGTGCCGAAAGGACTGGTGCGGGCGAGCGTCGTGTTGCCGAAGTTGCCGACGTAATTGTGGAAGGTGATGCCACTGTAGGTGCTCGGGCTCGCCGTGACCGAGTCGCTCGGGCAGGTGTAGGCGGCGATTTGAGTTCGCGTGACCGGCAGATTCGGGGCGTGCCCGTACCGCGGTTCGGGTGTGCCGCTCTCAACGGCCCCGCTGCCTTCATACATGTCGTACAAAGCGGTCTGTTCGACGTAGGGCAACAACGACACCAGCCACGTCCCCCAGCAGCAGGCGTAGCTGCCCGCGGGGAACGCCTTGTACGTGTCGGCGTAGTTGTGAACGGCCAGCCCGAGCTGCTTCAGGTTGTTGGTGCACTGGGCGCGCCGGGCGGCCTCGCGCGCGGCCTGGACGGCCGGCAAAAGCAGGGCGATCAAGATCCCAATGATCGCGATGACAACCAACAGCTCAACCAGCGTGAATGCGCGTCGATTTGGCGCCATGACAGTTCTCCACGTATCTAGAATTGAGAAGAGTCCCCTCGATCGGCTTCTGCGCCTTGCGAGAAACGCGGTGGGTTCCTCGCAAGCGACGGCGATCGATCCGTACGTTGTGCCTCTTCTCTACGCGTTCCCTGTCGCAACGAAACGGCGCGCAGGCAGTGCGCCGAGCCGCTGGCGATCACTGAGCTTTGGCTGCACCTCCTTTCCGGGCTTCGCGATTTGTGGCCCGGGGGGATGTAGGTGCCTTGGGTAAGGACTGAGACGGATCCGAAGATCCCTTGAGGCCTTGCATCGAGAACCCCCCCCGAGGACCGTGCTTACCCAAACGAGAATCGCCACGGCTGCCCGAGGCTTTGCCTACCGATCGCAACCGTGACACCAGATTCAGCAGCCTTGATTGTACTGCTCGGACGGCTCGTGTCAACACAATGGGGACCAAAAACTCGGGGCGGAGAGGCAAACGCAAAGCGGCGTCGCAACCCGTTGCCAATAAGGCACTTGCAGCCGCGATGTCCGCGGGCGTCGTGGCCGAGACCCGGGCCCACGGCGCCGGCGGGGTGAGGATCAGACCGCGGCTTTCGCCGATCGTGGCACGCCGTGAAGACCGTGCCCGGCACGAGCCGTCCACCACGACAAGAATAGCGGGAAAGAACCTTCCGCGGTGGCGCGCGGCAAACGCGGCGACGGCTTGGCAAAGTTTAGTAATTTCACCTCATTCCCACCCGCTCGTTTCCACACGTCGGCGCTGCAACCGCCGGCTGAACCTACGCAAACCCGCGCACCATGTACGCCTGGAGGATGCCCGACTCGTCGGAGTTGAAGAATCCCGTGGCGCCGTCGGGCGAAAGGAAGGGGTGGACGTGGGCGTGCTTCTGGCCCGACGACCTGGCGTTGAGCAGGTACTGGAAATCGCGCAGCGGGTCCTTGCCCGGTTCGCCCAGCTCGGCCACGTAAACCCGCCCGCCCGAGGCGTCGGAAATCAGCCTGCGCCCGGCGATGTCGGTGGCGAAGTGGTAGAAGTGCGGATCGTCGAAGCTTCGGCTCAGGTCGTTGCGCACTCCGCCGGGGGTGGCAATGCCCACGTGGCCGGCGTGCGGGGCGGCCCGGCCCTCGATCAGTTGGGCCTCGGGCGGCTTGCGCGTGCCCGTGCTCGTGATGGCCCAGGTGCTCCGCCCGCGCCAGCACTGGTGTCCCTGGCAGAACTCGTTTCCGTCGCGGCCCCACGGCATGTTGCGGAAGTCGGTGCCGTCGTCGCGAATCACGTGGATGTCGGCCCCCAGGCCGCCGACGAGCTTGGTAATGCTTCCGCGCGCGTCGGCCGTGTTCTCGTGGTTCTCCTGGATGAGGACGTCGTGCGACTCGTCGGGATCGAGCGACCGGCAGTACTGGGGGTGCATGTTGCACCAGGTCTGTCCGTGGATCACGAGTTGGACGCCGGCCTTCTCGAGGTCGAAGGCCATCAGGCCGAAAGGGGCATCGGCAGTCCGGCCGTCGCCCAGGAACGCCGACACGGCCAGGCGCTTGCCGTCGGAGGAGATCGTCGAGAGGGGATAGATCTTGCTCGGGCGAAACTTCGTGCCCGGCAGGGGCGAGTCGACCACGAGGATCGTGGTCCGCCCGGTGCCGTCGAGATTCACCCGCTTGAGCGTCAGCCGGCCGCCGCCCGGCTCGGTCTCGTCGACGAAGTAGTAGACGTACTTGCCGTCGGGCGAGACCGAGGCGGCCGTCGCGCCCAATTCGTCGGTGATCGGATGGAGCGAGCAGCCGTCGTCGAGGTCGCACCGCAGGTACTGGTGCTTGGGATCGCTCTTGTTGCCGCCGTGGGCCGTGGCCGAGCGGTGGAGGAGGAAGTGCTTCGAGTCCATCGTGAAGACCTGGGCCTCCATGTACAGGTGCGACGACGGCACGTTGGGATCGGCGGTAAGCTGCACGACCTCCAATCCGGCGGGCGAATCGGCGTCGACCAGGTCGGGACGGCGCTTCATCTCGCGCGAAACGCCGGCTCCGACCGCGGGAGTCGGCCACGACGCGGCGGTCGCGGCCGCCGACGCGATCCCCGCGCCCGCCAGGCCGGAGCAGCGCAAGAAGCGGCGACGGGTCACAGGGGATCGGGAAGAAGGAATCCGGCGCATGGCACGATATCTCCAAGAAACGAGGCTCTCCGTGGAACGGCCACCGATCCGAAAGGATCGTCGACGCGGTGCCCGGCGTCAAGCGCGAGGATGCACCCGATGGCTTGCACGTCGATTCCGGAACCCCCCGTCCGTTTGACTCGGGTCGCGTCGGGAGGTAACATCCGGAGGCATGAACGCCGATCGTGCCCCGGGGGGAATCGGGGTTCGCATGCCAACGGCGTCGCGGTGAGCGCGAGGGATGATGGCCGTGGACGGATGGGATGGAGGAGGCGGAGGAGTGGGAGGGACGCGAAGCGTCCGAAGAGGCGTTTCCACGCGGAAGCGTGGGAACGAGTGGGGATGAACCACGCAAATCCGGAGGACACATCGTGATCGCGAAACGGTTTCCACTGGGGATCTTGACCGTCGTCGTGCTCGCCTCGTGCGCGGCCTTGGGCCAAGACCTGCCCGACTGGACGGCCCGAATCCGTCGCGACCATCCGCGGCTTTTCTTCAACGCCGACACGTGGCCGGCGGTGCGCGAGCGGGCGCTGGGCCCCGAGCGGGCGTGGTACGACGGCATCAAGGAACGCGTCGACCGGCTCCGGGCCGAGTTCAAAGACGTCGACGCGCCCAAGCCCCGCGAGCTGGGGCCCGAGGCGGCCTGGGCGGCCTTCGTGTTTCGCGTGACCGAAGAGCCCGGGTATCTCGACCTGGCCCGAAAGTGCCTCGATACGAGCCTGCGCTACTACGACGCCTGTTTCGCCGAGAAGAAGAGCGTCAACTGGTACTCGACCTCGCGCGTCCACGCCACGATGGCCTGGGACTGGCTCTACAACGATCTGACCGAGGCCGAGCGGGCCGACTTCCTTTCGCGTCTCGTGCGGGCCGTCGACAACGTGCTGAAGGCCCGGCCCACGATCTACCGCGAGAACATGTCGGGCTACAACACCGGGTTCTACGGCGTGCGCAACTGCCTGTGGTTCATCGGCTGCACCGGATTCGGCACGGGCATCGCGACCGAGCGGGTCAACGAGTGGCTCGTGTGGGGGCGCAACGAGAACCTCAAGATGCTCGAGCACCGCCGGGAGGCCTGCGGCGACGACGGGGGCGGGGCGTCGCCGACGCTGGGCTACGTGTTCGGCGCCTATCCCTGGGCCGAGCAGAACTTCTTCTACACCTGGCTTTCGAGCACGGGAGAGAACATCGCCCCCGAGTGGCCCCACAGTGCGTGGCTTGCCAACTACGTGCTGTGGAACTGGATCGAGGCCGACCCCGTGCCCCTGCAATTCGGGTACGGCGACACCGACCACACGACGAACCGCCTGCCCATCGGCCAGCTCTACACGCACATGGCCAACATCCGGCATTTGTACGGCAAGTCGGTCCCGCAAGCCGCGGCGGTCGCCCGGTATGTGCAGCAGAAGCTCCCGAGCCAATCCTATTCGAGAAGCTGGTTCATCTATCCGTTCCTGCTCTTCGACCTCGAACGGTCGCCCGAGCCGCTCGTTCCCGAAAGCCTTCCCCACGCGCGCTATTTCGACGCCATGGGGCAACTCTTCATGCGGTCGGGCACGGGGGCCGACGACACCTACTGCCTGTTCACCTGCGGCGGCATCCTTCGGCAGCACCGCCATTACGACGCGTTGAACTTCGTCATTTACCACCGCGGGTTCCTGGCGTTGGATTCGGGCACGCGGTACCTCGAGTTCGACAACGGCGAGCACCTGGCCAACTACTACGCCCAGACCGTGGCCCACAATTGCGTGGTGATTCACCAGCCCGGCGAGCCCCCCGCCCGGTACTGGGGCGGCACGGTCGTGGGCAACCACGGCGGGCAGCACCAGCAGCTCGGGTCGGTGCTCGAGGCCTTCGAGACGGGCGACGACTTCGTCTACGTGGCCGGCGACGCGACGGCCTGCTACCGGCACGGGCCCGTGCGCGACCGGCCCGACCTGCCCGAGAAGTGCGACCTGGCCACGCGGCAGATCGTGTTCGCCATGCCCCATCATTTCGTGATCTTCGACCGCGTCACGACGACCGATGCCCGATACCGGAAAGACTGGCTCTTGCACACGGCCCACGAGCCGGCGATCGACGGCAAGACGATCCGCGCCGACCACGGCGAGGGGCGCCTGTTCTGCCGCACCCTGCTGCCGGCCGACGCCGCGCTGACGCCCGTGGGCGGCCCCGGCAAGGAGTTCTTCGCCGCCGGCAAGAACTGGGACATCGTCGCCACCCGGCTGAAGCCCGAAAACCTGGCCATGATGGGCCAATGGCGCGTCGAAGTCACGCCGGGCCAACCGCGCAAGGAGGACGTGTTCCTCCACGTGGTCCAGGTGGGCGACCAGAGCCTCGAAGCCATGGACGACGTCGCGCTCGTCCAAGGCGAGGGAACCTGCGGCGTGCGTCTGCGCGCGGGCGGCGATACTTGGGAAGTTCGCTTCAACGCGACGGGCGAGCTGGGCGGGCGCATCAAGCGCACGGGCAAGGGGCGCGCCATCGACGCCGCGTTGACCCGAAGCGTCACGCCCCAATCGGGCATCATGGCGCGGGAGCCCTGAGCTGCCCGCGCCGTGTACCATGTGAGCGGCGCGACGGCCTTCACCCGCGAATGCCCCCACGGCATCGCGGGCGAGAGGATGTGCCAGGTGAGCTTCGACGAGATCGTCGACGTCCAGCTCGTCCTCTACGAGACGATGCTGGCCCACGCGATCGACCGGAAGACCGGCTCGTAGGCCGGCGCGACTGACGGACGACTCGAACGGGCCGCGCCGGCGCAACGCGACCGGCGTTGCGCGCGGCACGCCTGCAAGGCGAATCTATCGGACCGAGGCCGGCTCGAGTTCCCCCTCGGAGAACGACGCGGCAAACGCCTCGGGCAGATCGTACTCCAGGAACGCCTTTTCGAATTCCGACTCGCGATCGCCCAGGGCCCGCGGCCACACGAAGAACGGGCCCGACCATGACGCGGGCTGCCCCGGGATCGACCACCGGCCGACGATGCCGCGACGGCCGGCCACCCCGGTGTATTCGACGCCGTGCCCGCCGACGTATTGCTTGGTCCATTCACATCGCGCCGTCGCCGCGTCGTACGCGCCGCGGATGGCGAACTCTCCGATGGCATCCGTGCCGCGGCCCGTGATCGCGTTCGGCACGAACTCGAGGAACAAGTCCATCCGGTAGCGCCGTCTGCCGTCGGGCTGCATGTAGAAGCCCATCCACTCGCCCGTCGGGAACCGGTCGTCGGTCTCGTGCTGCTCGTCCACGGTCGGAGGGGCGTCCTGGGCCCGTCACTTCGCCTGGGAAGCCAGATCGTAGCCGGTCATGGGCACCTGGAAGTAGCCCATGGAGGCGCCGGCCACGTCCATGCGGTAGATGGGGTCCTGCATGAGGCACGCGCGCCGGTCGGCCGCGGGGATCGTCGTCGTGTAGATCCGCAGCTCGCCGGGCACGCTGGTGATGATCTCCTCGCGCCAGTCGCCCAGGACGTCGGCCACGGCGGCCAGGCCGCCCTCGACGCGGGGCGGCATGTCGGAGCCCCCGTAGTCGGAGATCCGCCCGCCGCGCAACAGCTCGCGCTGGAGGTCGGCGTCCCAGTACACGCAGCGCGGGCTGAAGCCGCCCAGGTCTTCGTCGCTGATCACGTCGCCCCGGCAGGTGCGGAGCCGCGCCCAGGCGAACTTCTTCTCGGCGTCGGTGTCGGCGCTGTAGCACTCCGAGCCGGGATGGCGCGCGTCGATGTCGCTGCACAGGCCCTGGCCGTGCACGTGGCGCGTGAAACCCTCGTGGCCCCAGAGGATCGCGCCCGTGGCCGCGTCGACCAGGCACATGCCGTTGCGCTCCTTCTGCCGCGTTTCCATGCCGAAGTAGATTTCGAGGCCGGGCCGCCCCGGGTCGACGTCGCCGAGGTAGAAATGATCGGGATGCCCCAGGCCCGTCGTCCACAGCACGCTGCCGTCGTCGTCGAGGGTGAGCGAGCCGAGCAGCACCTCGTGGCGCCCGTCGCCGTCGACGTCGGCCGTGTGCATCCAGTGGGCGCCCTGGCCCTGGTACGCGCGGGGCAGGCCGCGGTTGTCCCAGCGCCAGTGCTCGGTGAGCTTCCCGTCCCGGAACCGGTAGGCGATCACCACCATCACGTTGTAAGTGCCCCGCGCGACGATCAGGTAGGGATTCTCGCCGTCGAGATAGGCCACGTGGAGCTGGTTGCGCGAGGCGTAGTTGTACGGGCTCGAGGTGTCTTGGAAGAGGTCGCGCGAAGGCCAGTCGAGGCGCGTGATCGTCTTGCCCGTCCGGCCGTCGAGGATCGAGAGATACTCGGGCCCGGTCTGCACCCGGCCGTCGGCGTCGCGCGGATCGCCCTCGCCGGTCTTGACGGCCACCTCGGCGATGCCGTCGCCGTCGAGGTCGAAGACCACGTAGGGCGAATACCAGATGCCCCGCTCGATCGACCAGCCGAGATCGTGCCGCCACAGCAGCTCGCCGTCGGCCGTGTACGCCTCGAGCTTGTAGGTCTCGGGGCTGGGCTTCCAGTAGTGGACGTAGGGATCGACGTTGCCGCTGGGCTGCTTGATGATGAAGTCGTAGCGCCCGTCGTCGTCGAGATGGGCGATGCCGACCTTCTGGAAGGTGTGGTCGCCGTCGAGCTTGATCGAGAGGTAATCGGCGGCCTCGGCGCCCGCCTCGACGGTGGCCTCGCGGCAGGGCGGCCCCTCGCCGGTCGGCAGGACGGGCCGAACGAAATAGGCCAACTTGCCTTCGGTCGGCGGCGAGGCGTCGGTGAAGTCGGTCGTGCGGCCGATCGGCTCGGCGTTGAGCTTCACCGGGTCGCCATCGCCGTGGCGCCGGTAGAGGTTGAAGGCGATTTGCTCGGGGTCATCGTCGAGCAGGCGCCAGCCGACGTAGACCTTGCCGTCGGCGACGGGCACGGCCACCAGCCCGCGGGAAAAGGGTTCCCAATGGTGCCCGGCCGCCATGCCGGGCGAGCCGGAACCGAGAAACGCCGCGATGGCCGCAAGGATCGTCAGAAGAACGGTCGGTCGCATCATGAAGCCTCCTCGAAGGAACCAGTCTCGAACACGGCCGATAGTAGAACGAATCGACCCGCCGCCCGCAATGGCGCCGACCGACGGCAGGCGGCCGCGTCACGTCGCCAGGATTTCGAGCAGGGCGATCAGCTCGTCGGGCACGGGCTTGTGCCCGGCGTAGGACTCGGTAAAGGGCGTCAGCACCAACTCACCGTGCACGAGGCCGGCCATGGTGCCGCCGCAGCCGGCCAGGATCGATCGCACGGCGAAGTCGCCCAGCCGGCTGGCCAGGATCCGGTCGGCCGGCGCGGGCGTTCCCCCCCGCTGGAGATGGCCGAGAATCACGGTGCGCGTCGCAAACGGGCAGCCCGCGGCGCGAAGATCGTCTTGCAGGATCCGGGCCCCGCCATGCTCGTCGCCCTCGGCCACGACGATCATGACCGACTTCTTGCCCCGGGCCTTCAGCGCCTTGACCTCTTCGACGATCTGGGGAACGTCGGTTTCGGTCTCGGGGATGACGGCCACCTCGGCCCCGGCGGCCAGGGCCGTGTACAGCGCGATGTAGCCGCTGTGGCGGCCCATCACCTCGACCAGGAAGAGCCGCTCGTGGCTGTCGGCCGTGTCGCGGAGCTTGTCGACCGCCTCGACGGCCGTTTGCACGGCCGTGGCGAAGCCGATCGTGAAGTCGGTGCCCAGCAGGTCGTTGTCGATCGTGCCCGGGCAGCCGACGATCTGGCCGTCCCAGTGGGCGGCCAGGGCCACCGCGCCGCGGAACGTCCCGTCGCCGCCGATGGGGATCAGGGCGTCGATGCCGTGCCGGCGGAGGATGGCGGCCGCCTTGCGCACCCCGGCCTCGGTGCGGAACTCCTCGCTGCGGCTGCTGTGCAGGATCGTGCCCCCGAGCTTCGACAGGTCGGAAACCGAGCGCAGCGCCATCCGGGCCTGGCCGTCGGGGGCGACGTAGAAATCCTCGTCCAACAGGCCTTGATAGCCCCGGCGGATGCCGACCACCTCGTGCCCCGCCGCCAACGCCGATCGCACCACGGCGCGCAGGCAGGCGTTCATCCCCGGCGCGTCGCCGCCGCTGCAAAACACACCGATTCGCATGAGAGTCCTTTCGCCCGAAAAGCACCGGGTTGTCTCGTCAAATCGCCTCGATGGTCAACGCGTGCTCCTTCATGAACGCCTCGGCCTCGTCGCGGCGGAAGATGCTCTCGGTCGCGCCGATCGAGCGGACGCAGCTTGCGCCGAGGGCGCTTCCCCAACGCAGGCAGCCGGCCGGGCCCTCGCCCGCCAAGAGCCCCGCAATGAAGCCCGCGTCGAAGGCGTCGCCCGAACCGGTTCCGCCCACGAATGGGGCCGGGTAGACGCCGGCGCGCAGGCGCTCGTTCTCGCCGACCAGCAGGCTTCCCTTGTCGCCCCGGGTGATGACGACGGTCCGCGCCCCGGCCGCCCGAAATCGCTCGGCCTGGGCGATCGGGTCGGCGGTGCCCGCGATCACGGCCGCCTCGTCGTCGTTGGGCATGAACACGTCGGTCTCGGGCAGGAGCGGGGCGATCCGGTCCCAGTAGTTCGGCGCGCCGTAGAGCACCACGTCGAGAATCGTCGTCGTGCCCGCCGCCCGCGCCGTGCGGAACAGGTCGACCATCTCGTCGGTCTCGAGCCCCGGCATCATGTAGTACCCGCCGATGTAAACCACCTTGGCCTGGCGCACCCAAGCCTCGGGAATGTGCGAGACGGTGAACTTGGTGCAGGCGGCGGGCGTGCTGATGAACCGGCGGTCCTGCCCCCGGACGTTGATGATCATGCTCGAGGCCGAGCCGACCCCGGGCACGCGATGGATGCCCGACGTATCGACCCGGTCGTCGCCCAGGGCCTCGATAATGAACTGCCCGAAGTAGTCGTCGCCCACGCATCCCGAGACCCCCACGCGATAGCCGAGCTTGGCCAGATCGAGCCCCGCGTTCGAGGCGCAGCCTCCCAGGCCAAGCTGCATCCGTTCGGTGGGCACAAGCTCCCCGGGCTCGGGGACCCGCTCGATGGGTTCGCAAGCCACGTCGGCAAACAGGATTCCGGCACAAAGACAGTCGATTTCCACGTTGCACGTCCTGGGAAAGGTCAAGATTGCCGCGAGCCGCGGGGCACGATCCCTCGCCTGCCCCTCCTCCCCGCGCTGCCGGGGCCGACCGGCAGTGCCCTATGTGATAGCACGCCGGGCCCGAGTTTTCCAGACCCCCACGCGTGGGGCGAGGCGGGCGTCGATTCGGCAAATGGCGCCAACGGCGCGCGACTTGTTCGGCGACTTCGCCGTCGACCGGCCGCCGACCGGGCTGCTCTACGCCCAGCCCTTCCCGTTTTTGCGCGTGCCGCAGAGCGAAACCTCGATGCCCAGGGCCTCGGCCATGGCGGCCTTGGCCAACAGCGCCCGATCGGCCTCCTTGGCGCCGTCGGCGTAGACCACCTGGATGTGGTTCGCTTTGTGCCGGGCCATGAACTGGTCGCGGCTCACGCCGTAGGTGACCGCGTGCATGATGGGCCACTGGGGAGTGGTCTCTTGCCAGCGGCGCTGGGTTTCGTCGGGCGGAAGCTCGACGACCCCGCCGCGGCCGAGGTCCATCTTGAGCTTGCCCTGCTCGACGAAGATGCGCGACCAGACGATCTCGCCGGGCTTCGACACGCCCTTGAGCGTGCCTCCGCCGAGGCGGAAATACATGCCCGGCTGGCGCTCGCTCGAAGCGCCCTTCCATCCGCCGATGAAATGGGCCGGCGGGGCGGCCCCGCTGATCAGCAGCACCCACACGTAATCGTCGACCGTGCCCGACCGGTCGACGTCGCCCCAGCGCACGTCGTGCAGCGTGTTCTCGACGGGTTGGCCCATGCACTTGTGCACGCGGTAGGTCATCAGCCCGTCGAGCCCGGCACACTCGTCGACCTCATTGAAATGCACCAGCGGCTCGCCCTCGTAGAGCACCCGCTTGCCGTCGCGGCTTCGGACGGGCGGACGGTCGGCGTTGTTGAGCATGCCCTCGACCAGGTCGCTGGCCGGCAGCAGGTCCTTGAGCCCCTGCTGGTACTGGATGCCGATGAGGTGGCAGCCGAAGTCGTCGGCGATCCGCAGCGCGGCGATATACATCTTGCACTGGGTGAGAATCTGCTCGTCGGTCAGGTCGGTCTCGGGATTGGGGCCCGTTACGAAGGTCATGCCCCGGCCGTCGAGCCACTTGCGCACCCTGCGGGCCTCGTCGTCGCCGACCCGGGTCGTCTCGTAGTAGAGGGCCGACTGGCTCAGCCGTTCCTTGTAGACGCCGGTGGCCTGAAGCAGCTCGTCGGGGATGATGGCGTTGTACATGCCCATGCAGCCCTCGTCGAAAATGCCCATGATGGCCTTTTCGCGGCGGAGCTGCTCGGCCAGGGCCCGGCCGAGGCGCCCCTCGGCGGCGGGCATCGGGACTTTGCTCAGCGGCGTCACGTGCTTCGTCGCGTGCCGCAACTTGCCCGTCTCGAGCCACTTCGCGAGGTTCTTGAGAAAGGGCGGGTCGGTGAAATCCTCGCTCCACAGGGTCGCGTAGGGCTTGCCGGCCTTGGTCAGGCCGGCGTTCAGGTTGAGCATGCCCACCAGTCCCGGCCAGGTGCCCGACCAGTTGGCCACAGTGAGGATCGGCCCCTCGTGCGCGAGCAATCCCGCCAGCACGTGGTGCGAATACTGCCAGACGGCCTCGGCCACGATCAACCTGGCCTGGGGATCGATGCCGGCGAACACGCACATCCCCTCCTTCTGCGAAGCGATGAACCCGTGCTTCTCGCCGGGCTTGTAGGGATGGGCCCGGACCAGCTCGTACCCGGCGTCGGCCACGGCCTGCCCCAGAGCCCGCTCCATCTCCTCCTGGGCGGGCCAGCACGTCTGGTTCGCCGCGAGGCGCAGATCGCCGCTGGCCACGAGCAACACCTGGTTCTTCCTGGCCTTGGGAGGCTTGACGAGCTTGGGGACCTGGTAGGCTGCCATGACGAATTCTCCTTGCGACTCGACCGACCCGACCGGGCCCCGTCCCACCCGGCCGGCACGCCGAAGCCAACCGGGAACGGGGGCCCTGTAAGGACGCCATGATACTCGCTCGCCCCGGGGATGAGAAGCGGCCGAGAAGACAAAAAGACAAATGGGCCAGGCGCGTTCCTGACACCTGTTACCTACGTGCTTCCCGGTTGCAGATGCACCACCGGGTTTTCATCGCGGGACTCCCAACCCGGAAGAACTGTCGCGGCTTGACGGGCGCAGCTATTTCTTACGCCCAGAAGCGTTTCGGTCATCCGCTTCGGGCAGCAGGGGAAGGCCCAGTTCGGCAAGAAACTCATTGTGCTTCCTGGTTGCGGCGCGAAACCGCAGTCGGGGCACCAAGGATCGTTGGTCCTGCTTGGCCTTGGCCATTCGGCTATTCCTTGTATGGTTTGAGTCCACCATGGTAGCGGTGCGGCGCAAGCCGCCCGGCGTCGGTTCGCGCGATTGTACGATACCGGAGGGCTTGCGCCCGGCCGCTTTGATGGAACGCGATTGTAGCGGTGCGGCGCAAGCCGCCCGGTGTCGCCTCGCGCGATTGCACGATACCGGAGGGCTTGCGCCCGGCCGCTTTCGTGGGGCCGCTTGACTTAACGATTGGCTTTGGAACCCCCGACGTCCTGCGCATCGTTCGTGTATTCAATTGCTGCTGCCAGCGATTCCTCATCAAACAAATATCGAACACTTCCTCTTCGCGTCCACCAATGCTCACGATTGGTTTCAACTTCCCCATGACGCGATCTTTCGAACTCTTTCAGCCTACGCGTACACCATGCTTTGAACTGATCGCGAACCTGTTCACCTTCGTAATCCAAGGCCGTTACAACAACATGGCAATGATTGGCGCGACAATTCACTGCGTGCAACTTCCAGTTGCGTATCAGGCAATGGTCGGCAACTGTCTGATTAACCAAGAGACGTTGGCCGTCGTCCAGGATGACGGCTTGCTCGGTCATTTGTTCGCGGCACCAGTCCGCAAGCAGGGGTTGGGGCACTTGCTGCCCTTTGTGCCATTTCACCCAGCCCCGCTCGTCTCCGGGCAGCCAAGTGCCGTAGCAAGTCCAAGTGATGAAATAGGCAATCGGGTCGGTGTACATAGCGAACTGGGTGGGATGCTGGTTTAGTGCCGGATATCTCGGGCGGTGCTGGGGTAATACCGGAGGGCTTGCGCCCTGCCGCTTTCATTTAGTCCTCGTACGCCTTGAGTCCTGAGATTCGGCGGCCGGCGGCTCGTTTTTTCAGCAGCGGTACCAGATCGTCCATCAGGGCCAGCTCACGCTGCGTCCGCTCGTCGAGGAACTTGGCGTCCGACTCGATAAGGCCGATGAGCTGGTCGCGGCTGATCTTCAGCTTCTTCGGGTCCTGCCCGGTGAAGCGGGCGATCAGGTTCATGATGTAGTTGTAATCGATGGTCGTCGAAGCAAAGAGGACGAGTTCAAAATCCAGGTCATCGACCGCGGGCGACGCGGCTGCTCCGGGCCGGGCTTGCTGCTCGCGCAGTCGCTGGGCGATTGCCAGATACGCGCCGCGGAACTCGCGAAGCGTGTCCTTCGGCAGCGTCCGATCGATCTCCTGCTTCTGCTCGTCGGTCAGATCGGTGTACTGATCGAGCTGGGTCTGGAGACGCTGGACTTCCTTGAACTGCTTGATAAACGCTGCGCGGGCGTCGTCACCCATGAGGTTCGCGACGGCGGCGGGGGTGGGTTCCAAGTCCTGCGACTTGAGGAAATCGTCGAGTTCGGCCTTAGCCTGCTTCAACTGCTCGATGACGATCGGGGCCTTGTCGACGAGCCAGATTTCGCGGGGGTTGTCGGTCTTGGCCCCGGAGAACAGCGTAATGGCCTCGTCGACGTTGTCCTGCTGGCCGCGGAAGTCGAGTATCTGGCCGTAGGGCTTGGTGGCGTTGAGGATGCGGTTGGTGCGGCTGAAGGCCTGGATGAGCCCGTGGTGCTTGAGATTCTTGTCGACGTAGAGGGTGTTGAGGTACTTGCTGTCGAAGCCGGTCAGGAGCATGTCGACGACGATGGTGAGGTCGAGTTTCTCGGCGCCCTTCTTCGGCAGGTCGGCGTTGGGGTGCTGCTGGTCCTTGATGCGCTGGCCGAACCGTCGGGGCGGGAGGGGCCGGGTTGGAGCGTCATGAGGAAACATCGAGCATGGCCTTGATCACGCCGTCGCGATAGTCGGCCACGAGTTCGAAGGCGTCGCGGATTCGGGCGAGCGGATAGTGGTGGGTCAGCAGGGGGCCCGCGTGGATGCGGCCTTCGGCGAGCATCCGAATGACTGCGGGAAGGCAGCCGTTCTGGCGGCGGACGTTCCGCACGGTCAACTCGCTGGTGCGCATCGTGTGGACGTCGACGCGGATGCGCGGCTCGGCGGGGATGCCGACCAGAACCAGGGTTCCTCCCGGCGTGAGCAGGCCGAGCGCCTGGTCGATGCAGGCCGGATCGCCCGAGCACTCGAAGGCCAGGTCGACGCCTTCGGGCTCTTGGGCCGCGATGGCGGCCACGACGTCGTCGCGCCGGGGCGAGCCGGCCCAATCGGCGCCGCACTGCCGGGCGACCTCGAGGCGGTCGTCGAGCAGGTCGGTCGCGTAGACCGTGCCCGGCGCGACCGCCTTGGCGCACAGCAGCACGCTCAGGCCGATGGGGCCCGCCCCGAACAGGGCGATGCGCGATCGAGGAGCGACCTGGCCCAGCCGCACCGCGTGCAGGCCGATGGTGAGCGGCTCGACGAGGGCCGCCTCGTCGATCGACACGGTCTCGGGGATCGCGAAGCAATTTTCGGCCGGCAGCACGCGGAACTCGGCCACGGCACCGGGGGCCTGGCGCGGCGAGCCCATGAATCGGATGTTGCGGCAGGTGTTCGATCGGCCGGCGCGGCACTGGTCGCACGCGCCGCAGACCAGGGCGGGATCGACGGCCACGCGGTCGCCCACCCGAAGCCCCTCGACCCGCGAGCCCACGTCGACGATCGTGCCCGCGCACTCGTGCCCCAGCGTGGCGGGAAACTCGACGACGTGGGTGCCGATGCGTCCGCTCGTGTAGTAGTGCACGTCGGAGCCGCACACGCCGACTCGATCGATGCGCACGAGCACGTCGCCGGGCCGCTCGACGACGGGCTCGGGCTCATCCCGGATTTCCAGTTGGCGCAGGGCGGTGAAGTACGCGACTTTCATCGGATCAAACCTCGTCGCTACGCGTTGGTCATCGAAGCAGGCATGACTCGTCACCCCACCGCGCGTCGCCGTCGACGCCGGTCGTCCGTTCGGCGTGCGAGGCGGCCGGGGCGGCGAGCTCCGCCGAAAAGTGAAGCAAGACGCTGGTCTCCGACGGGCAGGAGCTGGTCAGCTTCAGGTCGACCCGCGCCGCGTAGGGCAGCACCTGGACGGTCTTGATCCGCACCGGGGGGCCTGCCATTTGCGTGACGGCGACCTGGGGGTTTCGGGAAAATGGGGGGCAAAAGGCGAGGTGAACGTTCGTGGTTCGTTGGCCCGGGGCCAGGGCCACGCGCAGCCAACCGGTCAGCGTTTCATCGCCTTCGGCCGTGCGACTGCGCGTCAATTGCTGGGTGATTTCCTCGCCGGGCGGGTCGGCGGGCGAGACGGACGCGGCGGCGATGGGAACGGCCGGCGCGGCGAACTCTTGGGCCGCTTCGTCGCGGCGCGATGGCTTGGCCGGCGAAGGCCGGGCCCGATGCCCGGCCAGGCGCCGCCAGGCGGGCGAGGCCCAGGTCCAGCATTCTTCGGCCGCGACGAGCCCCCACGACGCGACCAGACCGGCCATCGACGTACCCGGCAGGCTCAGGGCGAAGGTGCCGGCCAGCAACCCCACGGAAGGCATCGCCACGACGAGGCGGTCGACGGGGCGGCGCGGGCCCGCCTTGGCCCCGAATCGCCAGGCGAGACGAACCGCGATTGCCGTGGCGACCGCCATGACGGCGAACGCGCAAAGCGGTGCGGGGGCGAGGGGCGCCGCAAGCGCTCCGGCCAGGCGCCGCCAGCAGAGCATGGCCGCCGAGAGCATCAGCAGGCCCAGAAGCAGCGTCGACGCGATCCGCGAGGCGTCGCCGGCTGCCCGTCCTCGAAACGATTCGCCGATCACCACAGGCGCACTTCCCTCTCCACCGATGGCGTTGGGGCGACCGCGGTCAAGCCGAGGGCCTCCCCAACGCGATTCGCAGCCCATCATAGGCCAGATCGACGCCGGGCGGTAGTTCGGCGCGGGTCGATTCGTGTTCCAGCCGATGCGACAGGTGCGTCAGAAGAGTCCGCCCCGGCCGGAGCACGCGCACCAGGTCGAGCGCCTCGTCGAGGCTCAGGTGGGTGGCGTGTGGTTCGTGGCGCAGACAGTCGAGAATCAGCACGTCGAGCCCCCGCAGCCGCTCGAGGCTCTCGGCGGGAACGTGCTTCACGTCGGTGCAGTAGGCCAGATTCCCGAATCGGTAGCCCAACACGCGACACGGGCCGTGAATCAGCCGGATCGGCTGGACCCGGGCCCCCAGAAGGTCGAACGGCTCGGTGCCGACCCGATGGAACTCGAGTTTCGGCACCCCGCCGGCCGGAAATTGCTCGACCTCGGGATCGAAGGCATAGCTGAACGATCGGCGGATTCGGGCCTCGACGCCGTGCTCGCAATAGATGGGCACGGCATGGCCGAGGTACCGCGGGAAGATGCGGACGTCGTCCAGCCCGAACAGGTGGTCGGCGTGCCCGTGGGTGTACAGCACGGCATGGGCCACGCCGATCCCCTCGCGGAGGAGTTGAATCCGCAGCTCGGGTGGGGTGTCGATCAGCAGGTTGCCACCGGGCAGGCCGAGGGCAACGGCACATCGGGTGCGATGGTTCTTGCGATTCGCGCTGACGCAGGTGGGGCACCCGCATCCGATCATGGGCACCCCGTGGGAAGTACCCGTGCCCAGAAAGACGAGCTGGCCCTCGATGTCGCCGCTGAATGGGGCTTTCTGCAAGATCGTCCTCGTGAACCAACGAACCAAGGGGGGACGGGCGCGCCTGTTTTCGCGCCGAGCTTACCACGGTGCCTCGATTTGCCAAGCGGCGCGCCGGTTCCCCTTTCTGAGAGGGGGACGGGACCGAACAACCCTTCTTGACCAGCCGTATGGCAATGGGTACAGTGCGATTTGGGAAGGAGGTGCGCGCCGGGCAAGGCGCGTGCCGAGGACGGTAGGTACCTGGAGAACGTTCCGAAACGGCTTGAGAACCTCGGGTAAGCGCCGGCTCGCACGAGCGCGGAGGTCTTGCCAACGCCAGCGTTGCCCCGCGGGTTGAGAGACTTCGGGGATGACGCCGACTCGCGCCAGGGGCCCACGGGCGGGTTCCTTTCGTGGCTTCCCTGGGGGGGAGCCGTGCGCGAGCAACGCCGTCGTGGCCCTCACTATGCGCTCGGGAGGGTCGGCTTCGAGTTTTTCTCTGTCTGCGAGCATTTCACCATGGCCGGCATGGATTATCTGGAACGGGGCTTCGACGTCGTCAGCGACGTTTTCGGCGGGCTGACTCGAGGCGTCGAGCGAGCGATCACCTCGGTGTTCGGCTCGGCCAATGCCCGTTATATCAAAAAGCTTCAGCCCCGGGTCGAGGCGATCAACGCCCGGGAATCGAAATTCCAGGCGATGACCGACGCGGAGCTGCGGGAGCAGACCGACAAGTTCCGCAAGCGTCTCCAGGCGGGCGAGCTGCTCGACGACCTGCTCGTCGACGCGTTCGCCGTCTGCCGCGAGGCGGGGCGGCGCGTGCTGGGCATGCGCCATTTCGACGTCCAGTTGATGGGCGGCATGGTGCTGCACAGCGGGGCCATCGCCGAGATGGTCACCGGCGAAGGCAAGACGCTCGTGGCGACGCTCCCGGCGTACTTGAACGCCCTGGTCGGGCGGGGCGTGCACGTGGTGACCGTCAACGACTACCTGGCCCGCCGCGACCGCGAGTGGATGGGGCCGCTGTACATGTCGCTGGGGCTCAGCGTGGGCGTGATCCAGTCGGGCATGGACGCCGACGAGCGGCAAAAAGCCTACGAGTGCGACATCACCTACGGCACGAACAACGAGTTCGGGTTCGACTACCTGCGCGACAACATGCGCCCGGCGGCCAAGGGCGACAAGAATTTCGACCGGCGCGACCAGCAGGTGCAGGGCCCGCTGCACTACGCGATCGTCGACGAGGTCGACAACATCCTCATCGACGAGGCCCGGACCCCGCTGATCATTTCGGGCCCGGCCCACGACGACGTGACGCGCTACCAGAAGGCCGACAAGATCGCCCGCGCGCTGAAGCGGGGGGTCCATTTCGAGGTCAACGAGAAGGAGCACAGTTGCCACCTGACCGACGACGGCGTGCGCGAGGCGGAGAAGCTGGCCGGGGTCGAGAGCTTCTACACGGCGGGGAACATGGAGTGGCCCCACCTGATCGATAACGCCTTGAAGGCCCATCATCTCTACAAGCGCGACGTCAACTACGTGATCCAGACCAAGGAGGGAAGCAAGCCCGAGGTGGTCATCGTCGACGAGTTCACGGGGCGCCTCATGCCGGGGCGGAACTGGAGCGACGGGCTGCACCAGGCCGTCGAAGCGAAGGAACGCGTGCCCGTCAAGGAGGAAAACCAGACCCTGGCGACGATCACGCTGCAAAACTACTTCAAGCTGTACGACAAGATCGCGGGCATGACGGGCACGGCGATGACCGAGGCGAGCGAGTTCTGGAAGATCTACCAGCTCGACGTGATCGCCGTGCCGACGAACCGGCAGCTTCGGCGGGTCAACCACCCCGACTTGATCTACCGCACCGAGCACGAGAAATACGAGGCGATCGTCGACGAGATCGAGCGGATGCACAAGTGGGACGTGCTGGTTCGCCATCGCGACGAGCTGTTCGGCGAGATCGTGCGCGAGGACGACGACGCGGTCCAGTTCAAGCCCCGGGGCAGCAAGCAGGTCGAGACGGTGCCCCGGAGCACGATCCGGCGCATCGAGCGGCGGGGCCGGCCCATCCTGGTGGGCACCGTGTCGATCGAGCGGAGCGAGCTGCTCTCCTCCATGCTCGACAAGCGCGGCATCAAGCACCAGGTGCTCAACGCGAAGCATCACCAGCGCGAGGCCGAGATCATCGCCCAGGCGGGGCGCATGGGCGCGGTGACCATCGCGACGAACATGGCCGGGCGCGGAACCGACATCGTGCTGGGCGGCAACCCCGAGGCGATGGCCTGGGCCATCCTTCAGGATAAATACCCCACGCGCCTCGACGTCCCACCCGACGAGTGGGACGCCCTGATCCACGAGATCGAGCAGCGCGAGCAGACCAAGCCCGAGGGACGCCAGGTGGCCGAGCGGGGCGGACTGCACGTGCTGGGCACCGAGCGGCACGAGGCGCGGCGCATCGACCTGCAGCTTCGCGGTCGGTGCGGCCGCCAGGGCGATCCCGGCAGCAGCCGCTTCTTCCTGTCGCTCGAAGACGACCTCATGCGGATCTTCGCCGGCGAATGGGTCAAGAACGTGCTCACCCGGCTCGGCATGGAGGAGGGCCAGGCCATCGAAAGCCGCATGGTCTCGCGACGGATCGAAGGGGCCCAGAAGAAGGTCGAGGAGCGCAACTTCGAGATCCGCAAGAACCTGCTCGAATACGACGAGGTCATGGACGAGCAGCGCAAGCGCGTCTACGGATATCGGCAGAAGATCCTCGACGGCGCCGACTGCAAGCGGCTCATTTTCGAGATGATCGACCGCCAGATCGACCGCTTCATCGACCAGTTCCTGGCCCCCGACTACGGCACGGAGTCGTTCGCCGGCTGGGCCCGCAAGCAGCTCGGCGTCGATCTCGATGCCCGCGACTTCCGCGACATGGATTTCCCGACCGCCGAGGGATTCGCCAAGGACGAGGCCGAGCGCATGGCCGAGGGCCAGGTCCTCGACCTGATCGAGGAAAACCTCCCCGAGGAGGAGGACCCCGGCGAGTGGAACTGGAGCGCCCTGACCAAGGCCGCCAACACGCGATGGCAGCTCGGGTTGCGCGAGCACAAGCTCAAGCAGGCGGGCCGCGACCCGATCAGCGAACTGCTTCTCGAGGAGGCCGTCGCCGCGATCCGCAAGATCGACCTGAGCGAGGGGGCGAGGTTCCTCGAGCCCGAGTTCGGCCTGCGGACCGCCCTGGGGTGGATTCGCTGGAAGTTCGGCATCGAGTTCGACGCCGAAGAGGTCCGCCGCCTCGAGCCCGATGCGTTCAAGGAGGTCGTGCGCCAGCGGGCCCGGCAGGTTTACGAAGAGAAGGAAGTCGAATTCCCCGTGATGGCGGTGCTCTCGGGGGCGAGCACGCGCGACGGCACGGGGCGCAAGCGCTACGACCGCGAGGTGATGATCCGCGAAGTGCGCGATCGCTTCCACGTCGACATGTCGGTCGATGATCTGAAGAACAAGCAGCGCCACGAGATCGAGGCCGTCCTGCTCGAGCAGAGCCGCCGGCACGTCGAGCAGGGACGCCAGACCGCCGCCGAAGTCAAGAAGCGCCTCGACGAGCTATTCGCCGACGACGAGGCCCCCGACCAGGCGCCGCGGTCGGTGCGCAACAACGGCCTGGTGCGATCGCTGTCGGCCTGGCTCAAGGACAAGCTCGATTACGATCTGCCCCCGGAGACGATGGCCGGTTTGAAGCGGGAAGACCTCGAAATCCGGCTCACCGGGGCGGTCGAGGACCGCTATCGCCGCGAAATGCGGCGCCTCGAGCGGTTCCTGCTGCTGAATCACCTCGACGCGGCCTGGAAGAACCACCTGCTCGTGATGGACCACCTGCGCAGCAGCGTGGGCCTTCGCGGCTACGCCCAGGTCGATCCCAAGGTCGAGTACAAGCGGGAGGGCATGCGCACCTTCGAGGAGATGTGGGCGGCCGTCGGCGAGCGCGTCACCGACATGATCTTCAAGACCGAGGAGCTTCCTCCCAGCCTGCTGGCCTCGACGTTTCGGGAGGCCCGGGCCGTCCACGAGCAACCCCCGGGCGCCAGTGAGATCGCCGACCAGCAGCAGGCGGCCATCGACGGAACCCAGGGCGACAACAAGCCGCAGCCCATCCGCAACCGCGAGCAGCGCGTCGGGCGCAACGATCCCTGCCCCTGCGGCAGCGGCAAGAAGTACAAGCACTGTCACGGCAAAGGCGCCCCCAAGTCGTAGCGAAGGTCGTCCGCCGCGGCCGCGCCGGCGCGGTTCGGCCGCGGGACGGGAAAGGAATCCCACCGTGCCCTACCTGCTCAACCTGGTTTACGCGGCCGTGCTTCTGTTGGCCTTTCCCTGGTTGGCCTGTCAGGCGGTGCGCAAGGGAAAGTACCGCGAGGGATACCGCGCCAAGTTTCTCGGCCTGGTGCCGCGCCGGACCTCGCGGCGCCCCTGCCTTTGGATGCACGCGGTCAGCGTGGGCGAGGTCAATCTGCTTGGGCCGCTCGTCGACGAGATCGCCCGCCAGAGGCCCGATTGGGAATGCGTGGTTTCGACGACGACGATGACCGGAATGGCGCTGGCTCGAAAGAAATACCCCAAACACACCGTGTTCTACTGCCCGCTCGACTTCACCTGGGCCGTGCGGCGGGCGGTCGACCGCGTTCGCCCCGACTTGCTCGTGCTTGCCGAATTGGAGTTGTGGCCCAACCTGGTGGGGGCGGCGCGCCGGGCCGGTGCGCGGGTCGCCGTGGTCAACGGCCGGCTCAGCGAGCCGAGCTACCGGGGCTATCGCCGTGTGCGCCCCCTCGTGAAACGCCTGCTGGCGCGGATCGACCTCCTGGCCGTCCAGGACGAAAGCTATGCCGAGCGGTTTCGGGCGTTGCAGGCGCCGCCCGAGCGGATTCACGTGACCGGCTCGATGAAATACGACGGGGCGGAGACCGACCGCGAGAA